>Ga0206129_10000523_pt1 | contig 59061 bp, 60 predicted proteins | sample Helgoland_Spring_8_FD_148616 | JGI IMG/M metagenome (GOLD analysis project Ga0206129, IMG submission 148616) | Pelagic subsurface seawater microbial communities from Kabeltonne, Helgoland, North Sea - Helgoland_Spring_Bloom_20160502_2 | ecosystem: Environmental > Aquatic > Marine > Epipelagic ...
ATTGGCTCCAGTTCCAACCGTCAGTGGACAAAGTGTTAGGCATTTGGGGGGTAGCTTTTGTATCAGTTAAATCAGGTATGCCATTACTGTCCTGATCATTAAAGTCGGTAATTAAAATTTTCCATTGTGAATAATCACTCCAAGGTGTGTCAAGATCGCCATCTTCAAAAGACATTTCACCAGCGTAAGTGTTAGAATTTCTATCTAAAAAAATAGTGCGTGAATAAACTGTGTCAATGCCAGTAGAAACACTTAAACTTTTTAGTTCTAATTTATTTTGCGAATAATCATAATCCGACTGTCCTGTAACATTAATGAGAGTACCATCACTACTTGGCTGAGTACCTCGAATACTTAATCTTTTGAAGGCTTCATCATACTCAACTGTTGCATCCCAGGAGGAAGTATACCATTGCCCACTAATACCTAGTGAAGTTGCATCTGTTCCATTTACTGCGATCAAGGTGTATGTTCCTAACGGATTATTCTGATCTCTTGAAAATAAAACTGTTAATCTATCGGAGGTATAGTTATCGTACCTATCCCAATGTGTTGTTTCATTGAATGTAAGAGTTGAATTGACAGCCTGTTTTTTTTCGAGGAAATCATTTACTCCATTAGCGTTGCTATCAACAGAAGGTAAGGATGTAGAAAATGAACCGTAACTGTAAACGCCAGAGTAATCTGTGCTAATGTAGTCGACTACATAATTAGTAGATCCAACACTCAATGGCTTGATCTCTCCACTAACATGGCCACTAGAGGTAGTATAGGGCATCCTAGAAAGGCCATCATATGTAGTTAAGAAACCTGAATCACCATTACCTAAATCAATAGGAGACATATAGAAAGAATAACAATGTGCCTCCAGTATAGCTGTTTTAGCGTAAGTGACACTTGAAATTAAGGTAGAATAAATTAAGAACGAAAAGGCTAGTATTTTCATGCTATAAATCAGATAAAAATATAGCCCTTTAATGTCAACAACTACAATATTTTATTGCTCTTTCAACAACTTATAATCGCTTGCTCCTGCATCTCTCACTTCCTATGAGTTATCAAATGTATCTCATAAGCAAAAACACCAGTAAGAATATTTGTTATCTTATACTTTCATCCCAAACGGCAGCTTTAGCACCTCTATCTTATTCGACCGAAATGGATAGAAATGCTTCAACAAGTATCCTTTTTAACTTGATCTGTAACTATTTTTGGCCGTAAATGAAGAGATCAAAACATATTTACTATGAAAAAATTTACTAAACTTAGCTTATTATTTACTACTCTTTTCTTTTTAGGGTGTGCTAATCAAGGAAGTACTGTTCTAAAAAAACTTAACGAAGCTGATGTAAATAAAAATATCACCGTCGGAAAAACTACGCGTAATGAGATACGGGCAATGTTTGGAAGTCCATTGGAGACTAAATATACAGATTCAGGTCTTGAGATATGGAGGTATCATTTTGAAGACACAACAGGTCTTAATCCCGCAAATATTGCTTCCCAAACTCTAACGCTTGGATTAGCTGGATCTAGGCGCACTGGAACAGAGAAAGAGTTAGTGATCCTGTATAATGATGACTACACTGTTAAAAGATTCAATATGTCAGAGGCACCTGTGCAAACAGGGACTGGTTTACTGTAAAACTATCTTTTCTCAGCACAAGACTGACAGACATTATAATTGCAGTCACTGGAACAGGTGTAAGTTTTGGCTGTTGTTGTTTTTCGAGTGCCCCAAAATTTGTTCACCTTAGTTTCAGTCACGCCTAACTGCTTTCTGCACTCAAAGCAACTACCACTAAATAAGGCATAAGACTTTTCTCCTTCTACAAGAGTATGCTCACATTTCGGGGTTTGCTCTACTAACTCGTCAAAAGCCCTTTGCCACTCTTTTTCGGATGCAGTCATTTGTTTATTCAGTTGAGATTTACTCGAAATACATCCTGTAAACATGATGAGTTGTGCTACAATTGAAAGGGAAATGAAAATACAGCTGTTGTGAATCATTTAATTAAATAAGCTAATTGTAGACATAGCGTCAATCTCGTACCTCAAACGGGATTTCCAAAACATCTCATTCCATCAGATAAGATATTCATCTGCTTGAGTGTTCATCACGGTTTCCTCTGCACTGCACCCAATACAGAAAGACACTTAAGATAGATACCCCCTTCACTTGCTGTCAATTTCCCTGTGTCTATCCTTTGCTTGAAGTGATCCACCAATCCGATCACATGGTCTAGTACTTCGATGAATTCCTTGCTTAACTGCTCAACGCTTCTGCTCCTTTTAAGAGGGTTTTGAGAAGACGATTGGCTGGACGAAGAGGTTGTCGGATTTGAACCAGAGGAGGGTTAGGGTTAATTACCAAACCATAAATCCGTATTTGGTAGTCATTCAGTAATCAAAGTCTTTTGTTCGGATGATAATGGGTTTCCGTCAAGGTCTAGATAGTTAAGATTGGTTAAACTTGATAATGCAGTGGGTCTCGGAACAAGTAGAGGAGTATATTACCTCTATAATCAACTTGCCACTTTCATGTTTTTAGCTTTGATAAGAACCTTTGTTCATTATCATTCAATTTTGTTTTAAAACGGTAAGTTGCTTTAAAACCTGGCAAGTATTTGTCCAAAATCAAACACAAGCCTGAATGCTTTAATGAAAGCTAAGTAGTTATTAATAAATAATTACACAACGACTGGAAGGATGGCAGAGTGGTCGAATGCGGCGGTCTTGAAAACCGCTGAACCGGAAACGGTTCCGGGGGTTCGAATCCCTCTCCTTCCGCCATTTTTTAATATAGTTACTCTTCCGGATTTCTTTGATGCTCGTCAGTGCCCTCTTCAGGTAAATCTTGTTCACTTGGTAGCGAGTCATGAATTTCATCTATTTCCTCTGGGCTTGATGCAAAACGATTAAAGGATTGTCTCTCGCTTGACTGCGTCAACTTTAGAAGGAGTTCTTCATTTTCTCGATCTAAGTAAAAGATTTGTAAAAGCTTGGCATGAGATTGACCGACAAGTTGCTTGGAATCATCAAAGGGAGAGAAATATTCCGGTTTTAATTTCCGTAGATTTAATAAGGAAATTTCAAGCTGGGGAAGAACTTCTTGCTTTTTAGTTAGGAAATCATGCGTGGGCGGGGATTTTTTCGTCTTCAGCCATGTATTCTCCTCGAGTAAAAGCTCATGTACGCGGGCACATAATTCTAAATGACTAGCGATTACTTCTCTAGGTTCCATAGGAAAATGGTAAAAGTAGTTGGGTAACTTGTCCTAGTTTGATTGGTTGCTAGGCAATGTATAAATGCCGTAACGGTTTACCGCCTGCCTGATAGCACGGGTATCCTCCAGTTGCTCTCTCCTCCACTTAGCCATACCGAAGACGAACTCCAGATATTTACTATTGGCTAATCCTTCACGAGCATCATCTGAATTAACAAATTCTTCAATGGCTGAATAAGTTTCCATGGCTTGCACATAGTTGCCGAGCTTTTCCTGACATAGGGCAATTTGGTAGAGAACGGGGATCTGCCAGGATGGGGACGGGTCAATATCCCGCAAAGCAGAGTAGATACGGTAGGCGTTGAAGAACTCTGATTCTTCAAAGAATTTGTTGGCAAGGTAATTACCAGTTTTCTTTTTCCAGAAAGCCCAAATTGCTTTCATCTTACTGATAGCAACTAGATCACGGTCACGCACTGCATTTCCCTGCTCCAAGTCGGAGATAAGCTCGGGATTAAAATCTGCTTCCTTTAAGAGAAGAAGTAATTCAGAAATGGAGTCCTCGTCCTGATTCAATTGCTCATAAGTTAAAGCAAGTAAGTAATGGGACTCGGGAACATAAGGGCTCTGTGGGAAAAGAGTACCGTAGCCTCGTAATACTTCCTTCACTCTGGCAAAATCAGCACGGGGAGTCTGGTCAAAATTTAGTTCTTGCTGGGATCGTTGCTCAGGAGGGAGGCGATTGACATTTTCCTGCTTGCGTAAGTTTTCGCTGGCTCTGCGGTAGTGAGCAAGTCCCTGCTTAAATCGAACCACGGCACGATCGGTATCCTCAAGGTCTTCAAGTCTTCGTAAGCGATCGAAAAACTTGATCGCATTATCATAGTCCTCAGAGTCCATAAAAGTTTCTGCAATCTCATACATTGCACGGTTAGATTCGGCATCTCTTCTTCTCTCCAGGGTCCTACCCTTTCTTCTCTCAGCCAGTTCGAAAGCATTACTTTTTGGTAGGGTCAAGGTTGCATTTATTGCATCATAAAATTTGTTGAGTGCCATGCGGTAAGCACCCAGGGTACGGTAAACTTTACCTAACCTGATATGAGACTCAGGGATAGAAGGTGCCCCTCTTTTCTTGCTTTCTATCCACTTTATCACAGATCCACCTACACGGGCATAAAGATCTGGTATTCCGGGTGCGTCCTCATGCTCTTCGAAAGGATAATTGTCATCTGCAGCAAATTCTTCAAGGAATCGTTCATATGATTTGGCAACATCAACCCATTGTTGGTTTTTTTCGTGCATCGAGCAAATTGCCAATAGAATATCCCGACGGTATCTTTTGTGATGGGGAGCGTTAAGCCTGCCAAGTACCCGATTGCAATAAGCGGTAGCCTTGTGGACTGAACGCGTGACAAATGGATTCCCTGATCCACCAGAGGCCATCCTCGTTTCCATGATTGCCTCACGAATTTTCTCTTTTAATTCTTCATCGATCTGATCGCCCAGAACAATGTAAGGGTCGATATCCTCAAGAGCTTCCACGATTGGTGCAGGCGTGGAAAGAATAGGCGTATTGACAATATCACCTCTGTCAATGACTTCAGCAGGTCTAACTGATGAAGGTGATGTTAAAGGCGATACTGAGGCTTCGACCGGAGTTTGCATCGGAACCTGAAACTCTGGCAGTTCCAAAAGGTCAACCTCGCGAAGCAAATCCTCCAGGGTTGCTGTTCCGTAGTCAAGGGAAGGAAGTGTGGTTACTTTCCGCATTGAATTCCTAGATGCAGGCTCCGTGGGAACCGGTAACATCGGAGCCTGTACTTGATCGGTTCCAAGAATTTCGCCTAAGTCGTCTTCATTCACCGATTGAGTATTCGCAGGAAAGTTTGTTACTTCCTCGTTAAGTAAGTTCCCTGGCATAAGCTCATTACCGACTCGGAAAGAGCGATCAATTTGAGCGTCCTTATTATCTGCTTCAGAACCAAAGAGAGAATCCCTGGAAGAAGACTGATTATCGGTCCCCTGATCTAGATCCTCGAGCAGGGAGTCAATCCCTTGAATAACCTCATCAATCGACTTTAATTGTGGTGGTCCATCAACTTGCCCAAAACATAGCGATCCTGAAAGAAATAAAGAAATATAAAACGAATGTAGCTTTCTCATCTGGGAACCCTCCTGTAAGTGGCTTTTGTTCCAATCTTTAAATTATCAGGAGCGACGGTGTAAGGAGGAATGAACGGAATCGCATTCACACGGACTGTCCGCGAGTCTACTTTCATATCCTCAAACACATTTAATAGCTCGTCAGTTGAACCAACATTTGTTCTAGACACTCCTTCAAAGGGATCTGCAAGAGGTAGGGATGAACCCGCGGATTGTGGGATAAAAGAGGGAGGTTTTGCCTGAGGTTCCGTGGTGTAGGTAACAATAGGAAAGTCTGGTTTAGAGGAGGCATTGCTATCCTTCGGGGGGGCCGACTTGGTCGGTTTTTTATCTGTACTGATAAGATTGCTGCGGTCTGCCGCTAGTGGAACCGGGATGTAACGCAAAGATGGGGGTGCATTGAAAGATAAATATTTATCACGCTCAGGGACAGGTGCATCAAACTTCTTAAGGTCAATGCCCCAAATGTGAGAGGGCCATGCGAAAGACGCCAACAATATGAAGGTTTTAAAATGCAGAAAGAATATTTTCAAGCTCATGATCATGGATGTACAAGCATATAATCGTACGATAATTTAAAAACTTTACTCAAATTTCGAAATTAATTTCACCAAGGCTGTTTTTCTTGGTATTTTTGGTGAGTAAGAAGCAGATCGTCAATATCATGGATATCGATATTTTGAACTTTCGGTGCATTAAATGTAACCGCGGTAATTAGTAGGGGGTCACCGTAAGAAGCGAGACATTCACGAGATTGAGCCCAAACAGCAAAAGGATTGGAAAGAGATTCCCCATGTTTCTTGCATATTTTAATCGCTTCATCAAATACAGCATTCGGACACTCGGGGAAATTGCAGTTATAATTCACATGAATGTCGCAAGGAAAATACTCCATTATATGCTGAAATACAGGAATCGATGGTGTAGAATCCTCTGCTAATGATTGGGGACGATGAAGGATAGAAACATTTTCCGCCATGCAGGTTCTTGCTATCAACTCGCTATCTGTGGATAAAACGACTTGATCAAATCGACCTGACTCAATCAATTGCCGAACGGCTCTAAGAACGAGCGGTACACCTTGATATGGCAGCAGGTTTTTATAAGGAAGACGCTTACTTCCAATTCTGGCAATGACTGACCCAACAATTTTCAAGGATTATTTCTTAGAACAAAGAACCCGTGAGGGCAAGTTATTCGATTGCCCAAGGTTAAAGATATTGGGATGATCTACAATTTCAGTTATTGTGAGCATAATACCCTACTCCAGGCAGTCCATTTCGGATGATGACATGCAGGCGGTCGAGCATGTATTGAAATCGGATTTTTTGACTCAAGGTCCCAAGGTGCCGGAATTCGAAACGGCTCTTGCTCGGTATTTTGGTACAAAACACGCAGTTTGCTGCTCAAGTGGCACTGCTGCCCTCCATATAGCTTACGCATCGCTCGGAGCCACCCAATCTAGCATAGCCATTGTTCCTGCAATAACCTTTGCGGCGACTGCAAATGCGTTTAGGTATTTGGGCTCTAGGGTAATATTTTGCGATGTGATTGCAGAAACAGGCCACATCTGTGTAATCCATCTGGAAAAAATTTTATCTGCATTACCTAAACTTAAAAAAGACCAAAAGGGTTTTATTGCCCCGGTTTCTTTTGCTGGGGTAACTGCGCCGCTTGAAAGATGTAACCAATTAGCATCTCGTTACAACTTTCAAGTCATTGAAGATGCCTCCCATGCCGTGGGTGCCTGGACCCATGCTGAAAATGGAAAAGAAAAGATTTACTCTGGAAGTTGCACCCATAGCCAAGCCTCTTGCCTCAGCTTTCATCCTGTAAAACATTTATGCTGCGGAGAAGGTGGAGCGGTGCTAACAAATTCTTCCAAAGTTGCGAATACGGCACGAAAGTTGAGGTCTCACGGGATAGAACGCCCTTTTGATGATGATCACCATACCCCATGGTATTATCAACAAGTTGACCTGGGATGGAATTATCGAATGACCGACTTGCAGGCAGCGCTCGGCATTAGCCAACTTTCCCGCATTGAGGATTCTCTGGAATCTCGAAAAAAGATAGCCCAAAAATATACCCAGCTTTTATCTTCCGAAAAATTTTCGGGTTCCATTTCGCTTCCAGCTTACAGCGATGGGCATGCTTGGCATTTATTTATCATTCGATTTCTCCACCAAGGAATGAGGAATCGTGCATATAAGTATTTAAAATCAAAGCATATTCACACACAGGTTCATTATATCCCCGTGTATAAACACCCATATTATCAAAGCATTCATGGAGACTTATGTCTTTCGGGCAGTGAAGATTATTTTGAAGGTTGCTTGAGTATTCCCATTTATCCTGGACTTACGCTGAAACAGCAAAATCAGGTAGTTGAAGAAGTGGGTAATTTTGTAGCTTTAGAAAAATAAGAATTTAGGTGCAACCTCCCACAGGATATAAAATTTTAGCCGGAAAACACTTTTCCAAGGAGCCCTACTCTATTGAATCAATTCGTATCGAGGATGCCCTGCCAGTCATGGAGTGGAGGAATGCACAACTAGATGCTTTAAGGCAAAAAGATCTCCTCACTAGTGCAAGTCAGCAATTATATTTCCAAAAGGTAGTAAGTCCACAGTTCCGACTTCTCAGACCAGAGCAGGTTCTCCTCCGGCTCACCTTCGAAAGAAAACTTATTGGCTATGGCGGTCTGGTGCATATTGACTGGAGCGACCGGAGAGCAGAAGTTTCATTTCTTTTGGAAACAGAAAGAGCTAAAAATATCGATCAATATGAGGCTGATTTCGTAAACTTTTTAACCCTGCTTAAACAGCTTTCATTCGATCATTTAGATTTCCATAAGATCACAACAGAATCTTACTCTCATCGAAAAAAACATGTGGAAATTATCGAAAAATGTGGGTTCACAAGAGACGGAGTGTTGCGTGAGCAAGTACGAGTATCCGGAAATTGGGTAGATGCAATAATGTGCTCCTGCTTACAATCAGAATACCAAAGTGAGGAGATTTCTTAGCCTATGAAGCCTCCCGTGCTTCTTTTCACAAGCCTTTCAAACAAGCATGCGCTCTATTGTGCGGTCAATAGACAGGCGAAGCAATTTAACCCGGCCTCAATAGTTATGGGTGCAGACTCCAACCTTGAATGCCCTGCTTCATCCAAGGTTGATTTTTTTGTACAAACTCCTGAAACAGAAATATGGAAAGAGGCAGATCTAGTATCTTTTTGTGAAAAGTATAAGATAACCCATATCATCCCCACTCGAGATGGTGAATTAAAATTTTGGTCAGACCATGCAGCCAAGTTATCTTCACTTGGTGTAAGCACCATGATTTCAAATCAACAAGGACTCTCATATTGCCTGGATAAGTATTCTTGCCATCAATTATTGTCCACAAGCTCTCCTCTTCAACCCATAGCTACCGCCCTCAACCCAGAAGACTTAAAGAGCAACCGATTTGTGGTTAAAGAAAGGTATGGTTCCGGTGCTACCTCAATTGGCATCAACCTTGGGCTTGCTGAAGCTAAAAACTGGGCTCAAAAGATAGAAAATCCTGTATTCCAGCCTTATATAGAAGGCAGGGAATTAAGTGCGGAAACATGGGTTGATCGGCTGGGCAAATGCCATGGAATGCTGCTTCGCTGGCGAACTAAGGTTGTGAAGGGTGAGGCCTTTCAATCTGAAGTCTTTCAAGATCCCGTACTGGAAAGAGACTTAATTCAATGTGTAGAAAATATACCTGGCATTCGCGGTCACTGCCTTACCCAAGTAAAAATCAATACGGAAGGAGTCCCGCAGATCATAGAAATGAATCCTCGTCTTGGTGGAGCCTCTCCGCTGGCTCTTCACGCTGGATTAAATTCTATTCTTTGGTTTCTGGAAGAATCCCATGGCTTGGCTGAAAAAATCCCCAACTCCCCCGCTACAAGATACGGTTCCAAACTTCTCAACGAGAACGGTATGGTTCAAATAATCGATCCTTTTCCATCTCGACAGACGAAAAGCGAAGAGTAAAGTTAGCAATATATGCCAGCTAAAACCATCGCCATTGCAAACCAAAAGGGAGGTGTCGGAAAAACAACGACCACTGTAAATCTTGGCGATGCCTTGGCTCGAATGGGTGTTCCTACATTGCTTGTGGATATGGACCCCCAAGGAAATGCAACAAGCTCACTCGGGTTTGATAAAAAGCCTGGCGCTGGAGTCTATGAGCCATTACTTTCCGGCCAAGACCTCTCGGGCAGAGTAGTGGGAGCTCGTTCAAACCTTTGGCTGATTCCATCCGAGCTCGACCTTGCAGCAGCCGAGTTAGAGCTAAGTGGCCAGGAGAATTATTTAGTAAAGCTAAAGCAGTCCCTATTATCGCTTAAGGCAAACGAGAACCTCCAAGTGATTTTGATTGATTGCCCTCCTACCCTTGGCTTGCTTTCCATGAATTCGCTCTGTGCGGCTGACTACCTGGTAGTGACATTGCAGTCGGAGTATCTTGCACTAGAAGGATTGGGCCAGATTGTAGGGGTTGTTGAACAGCTCAAAAGTTCTGGAGTCAATCGTGACCTTGCCATTGGAGGTATTGTCATGACCATGTACGATAATCGTACCAGGTTATCGTACGAGGTCTGGCAGGAAGTTACTCAGCATTACGACGAGCAAGTTTTCCGAACCGTTATCCCTCGGACGATAAGACTCAGTGAGTGCCCAAGCTTTGGCAAAACTATCTTTGAGTACGACTTCAATGGCCCAGGCTCAATTGCATACAGTTCATTTGCCCGTGAAATCAAAAGTAAATTACTTGACCAAAATAAGTTATCATGAGCTTGATTTCGAGGTTGAAGGGCCGATTTCGATCTAAACGGAATCGTTCCAAATATGCTAAGAAATCGCTTGCGGATTTCAGGTTTATTGAAAAGAAAACTGGATATTCATTCAGTGATCCCTCTCTTCTGGACCTTGCCTTAACCCATCCATCCTTCAACCTGAATGGTAAAAACCAACCCAGCAACCAAAGGCTTGAGTTCCTTGGCGATTCCATTCTGGGTGCAGTGTTGTCTGATAAGTTATACCAAATATACCCCGGCGAAGACGAAGGATCTCTCAGTCGTAAAAAGGCATTCTTTGCCCAAGGATCTTACCTTGCTGAATTGGGGTTATCCCTAGGACTAGATAAAATAATTAAAATGAGTCCCACAGAGATCAAAAATGCAGGAAATTTAAGGCCTTCCACCTTGGAGGATGCAGTCGAATCTTTGGTCGGAGCAATTTACCTGGATGGTGGCTTTAAAAACGCACAGCGTTGCGTAATCCAATGGATTGGGGACCTGCAAATAAAACTGGAAGAGCAAAGCCAGATTATGAACCCAAAAGGAAAACTTCAGGAAATAGTGCAAGCCAATGATACGAAGAAAAAGATACGGTATAAACTTATCGAAGATACAGGCCCTGATCATCAAAAATCCTTTCTGGTTTCTCTCATTATTGGAGAAGAGCCAGTATCTGAAGGTAGAGGAAAGTCTAAGAAAGAAGCAGAATCTGAAGCTGCAGAAAAAGCGATTTCAATTCTGATTAAGGGCTGAAACCCTTTTCGCCGTGAAAAGAATTGAGCTCCCTTCTGGCCACAAAGGCTATACATTCCCTTCCCTACCATCCGCTGCTCATTCAACGGTTCTATGCAGTCAATGGGAAAAAGCAGGAACCAAAATTCTTTTCGTGGTTGGGTCTTCCCTTACCGAAACTGAAAACTTGGCTGAAGACATTGCTATTCTCTCAGAGATACAGACCCAAAACGAAAAGAATAGCATCGAACTTCACCTTCTTGAGGAAAATCCCAGTGACTCCCACCCTGATTTTTTTGAAAAAAACTGCAATAAGCTCAGCTTACTTTCTTCCTTAATGGACTTAGACTCATCAGGAAATAAGAAAATTATCATCGCAGCCACTCCTGAAACCTTATTGTCACCCTGCACAAGACGGGAAAACAAAGAAAAACAAGAACTTAGAATTACCAGTGGTTCGGAAATCAATTTTGAGGCATTCCAGCAAAAATTATCCAATGACCTCGATTATTCTTCAGAAATCCTTTGTGAAGAGCCCGGGCAATACTCTCTGCGGGGAGGACTGGTTGATGTTTATCCAGTAAACGCCACTATTCCATACAGAATCGATTTCTTTGGGAATGAAATCGAAGAAATTAAATCTTTTGATCCAACTACTCAAAGAACAATAGCACCGGTCAAAGCAGTCACCCTTTCTTCTGCCAAAATAAAGGATGAAAACACCTTGGAAGGCGGGTTCTTTTCCTACATTCCTGGCAATACAACCTGGGCATTCATTGAACCTGAGAAATTAATCGCAGACTATCCACTTGCTTTCCACCAAAGCGAAAACAGAAAGCTCAATAAGGCATGCCTAGACTTAGCCTGGCAGGACTCCAGCCAATCCGATACCTTTTTAGGGCTCAGTGAAATCGATGAAGGTGCAGGAGCCTTGGGAAGCCTTTCAAAAATAAAAATCTCTGCTTTCGCCTCCAGTCAATCTCTCGGGATCAATTCCAATGACTTGTTAATCAGGCAAGAAGGCAGATACCGGATAAGTTATCTCTTTGAATTGCTTGGCAGTCAAGACGATGGGCACGAGGTCATTATTGCTGTGGGTGCAAATACAGAAAAGAAGAGAATCCTGGAGCTTATCAATGGAGAGTCCTCCCTCCAACGATTCAAACCTCACTTCATAGAAATAGGGCTGCGTGATGGCTTCAGTATAAAGAACAAAGATGCGGGTAAGCATGCTTCTTTTCTTCTAAAGTCAAAATCAAGCGGACTAACAATTGCCACCTCCCGGGAAATTCTGGGAAGAGAAAGAAGTAGACGCCCGGTACGTGCTCAAAAAGCCCGGGTACTCAGAAAAAATGTAGATCAAGCCCTGGACTTTAGCGAACTCGTCAGCGGCGATCACTTGGTTCACCACCAGCATGGGATTTGCAGGTTTGTTTCTTTGGGGAAAATTGAAAATGAAGGAAGTCAGGAAGAAGCGATCACCCTGGAGTTTGCCGATGGACTCACTCTTCATGTCCCGCTTCAGGAGTCTCATTTACTTTCCCGCTATGTCGGGCTCCAAAAAGCCAAGCCTAAACTCGCCAAGTTAGGTGGAAAACTTTGGGCGAAAACTAAACAGGCTGCAGAAAGTGCTGCCATTGACCTCGCTGCAGACCTTCTTCGATTGCAAGCAACTCGGGAGAGTAAATTGGGTCATGCTTTCTCTCCTGATGACAAGTGGCAAAAAGAATTTGAAGACTCATTTCCATACACCGAGACCATTGATCAACAGAAAGCTATTGATCAAGTAAAAGAGGATATGGAGAAAGATGAACCCATGGACCGGCTGATATGCGGAGATGTAGGATTCGGTAAGACAGAAGTTGCGCTACGGGCAGCGTTCAAGGCGGTAATGGATGGAAAGCAAGTAGCCATACTCGCCCCAACTACGATTCTCTGCCAGCAACACTATAATCATTTCAAGGACCGAATGACTGATTACCCTATTGCCGTAGAAATGTTGAGTCGCTTCAGGACAGCCGCCGAGCAAAAGAAAATAATTGAGGGGCTGATGGATGGAAAGATTGACCTAATTATTGGTACCCACCGTATCCTCAGTTCAGATTTAAAGTATAAAGACTTGGGCCTCCTCGTAATCGATGAGGAGCAAAGATTTGGGGTTCAGCACAAGGAAGCACTTAAAAAGATAAGGGAAAATGTAGATGTTCTAACTCTAAGCGCGACTCCCATACCACGAACCCTTTATTTCGCTATGGTAGGTGCCCGTGACTTAAGTTCCATCGAAACCGCACCGGTTACTCGCCGCCCCATCCGCACCGAGGTGATGAAATATTCCCCCCAGGTCTTAGAGCGGGCGGTGCAGACAGAAGTTAAAAGAGGCGGACAAATTTTCTACCTCCACAACCGGGTTAAGACAATCCACTCCGTAGCCCGAAAAATTGGTGAGCAATTTCCAAAGTTAAAGATTGCGGTCGGACATGGGCAAATGAGTGAAGAAGAGCTTGAGCAAGTGATGACAGAGTTTGTTGCTGGTGAGTATGACATGCTAGTTTGCACAACCATTATTGAAAGCGGACTGGATATACCCAATTGCAACACAATCATCATTGAAGGTGCCGACAAATTTGGATTATCTCAGCTCTATCAATTGCGGGGCCGAGTGGGTCGCTTCGATAAGCAAGCTTATGCATTCCTCTTACTTAACCGGCACCTTACGGTATCTGACCAAGCCAGGAAACGACTGTCCGCCATCAAGCAAGTCAATCACTTTGGTGCTGGATTACAGATTGCATTGCGTGACTTGGAATTGCGCGGGGCAGGCAATCTTCTTGGCAGCGAGCAAAGTGGACATGTTGCAGGCATTGGGTTTGAGCTCTACTGCAGATTACTTAGGGAAAGTGTGAATCGGCTGAAAGGAGATGAGATCAGTCTCCGCCCTTGTGCAACCGTTCGCCTTGATTTTCTATCATCAGGTCCCAGCCAAGAAGAGGAAGCTGGTGGTATGGAAATCCTTCCCTCCTATCTCCCTGAAAGCTTTACAAGTGAACCAAGATTAAGAATCGAATGTTACAGAAAGTTGGCCAAACTTAGAACGGTGGATGAAATAAATGATTTTGAGGATGAGTTGGTTGATCGGTTTGGATCATTACCCTTGGAAGGTATGGCATTACTGAGTGAGGCAAGAATTCGATCCCTTGCTGAAGAAGCAGGATTTGATCAAATTGAAACTAAGGAAAAAGAAATTTGGTGCCGGTATTTGGGAAAAAATCCGGACGGAAGTAAGAAATATCATCGCATGGTTGGTAAAATACCGCGAATTTCTTCAAAAGAACCTCTTTTGAAGTTGAAGGAAATCATTCGATTTCTCAAGATCATCATTCATGGGAACAAAAATGATTAGAATTCTTTTAAATTTGGGGTTGGCTTTACTAACGATGGCGGTCGCTAGTTTTTCTGCCCAAGCTGAACTGATTGAAATCAATCGGGTGACTGCCAAGGTCAACGATCGAATTGTCACCTGGGGGGAAATTGAGCGTGCGATGGATCGATTAAACTTCACAGAAGAAGAAAAGAAAAAACGGGCGAATGAATTTGTTGACGGTAAAATCGACCGGTTACTTTCAATTTATGCTTTTGAGAATAAAGGTATGGGGATTCCGGAATCAATCATCGAGCAAGAATACAACAAAAGACTGATCAAGGAATTCAACGGTGACCGGAAGCTTTTCCGAGATGTTTTACGCAGTAACGGACAATCCCAGTTAGAATTTCGAGACGAACTTCGAGAAGATATAATTTATGGACACATGCTTTCGACCCGGAAGCGTTTAAAAGAAGAAATCAGCCCTGAGAAAGTAGAGCGGTTTTACCGAGAAAATAGTGCCATGTTTAAGACTGAAGCTAAAGTAAAGTTACGAGAAATTGTTTTCTCCCAGATTGCTGGCGAACCTGAAGCCATTTTAATGCAGCAAGCAAAACAAATACAAGACATGTTAGCCAAAGGTTCTCCTTTTGAAGTACTCGCTACCCAGCATGGTCAAAGTCCATTTCGTGATAAAGGAGGAGACTGGGGTGTTTTAGTTTCTTCGAGAGAAATCAGGAGTTCACAGATCCGCCAGCAAGCTTTTGCTCTCCGAGAAGGAGAAGTATCCAAACCCTTTACCATTGATTTATTGGAACGTAAAGCCAATGGCGATATTGGGAAATCTGGTAAAATTGCAGTTTATCTCCTCAAAGCTGACAAGGTGAAAGCGGCTGGTAGAAAAAGCTTGGATGATGTCCGGTTGGAGATTGAAAAAATTCTGGCTTCAAAAATTGAAGCTCAAAGCCAAAGACAATGGCTAAACCGACTCAAACGAGATGCATTTATTGAAGTTAATCTTCCGGCTCACAAAGCCTTGAAGAAATAAATTGATTCTCCAATTAAGTGATGCCTGGTGTATTACTGAAAAACCTACCACCTGAAGAGCGGCCTCAAGAAAGATTGGAACGACTGGGTGCGCACGCTCTTGCCGATCGAGAGCTTTTAGCCATGATCATTCGGTCGGGTACTCCCCAAATGGATGTACTCGCATTGGCTGATGAATTACTTAGGTCTGCAGGTTCCCTCTCTGGCCTTCTACGTTGGGACACTTCAGATTTCCAGCAAATTAAGGGTATCGGGAAAGTCAAAGCGTTACAGTTATCGACTCAAACTGAAATAGCGAAAAGAATGATTCGAGGGGAGAGAAACCAAGCTATCATTCTAGATGAACCGCAAAAAGTTTGGGATTATTTATTCCCTGAAGTTCGTGCCCACACCGTAGAAAAGGTATGGGTGTTGTGCTTAGACCGAAAAAATAAATTAATTCATGCTGAACCGGTAACTTCAGGTACGGCAACCAGTAGCCTTGTTCACCCTAGGGAGATTTTTAGGCCTGCCATTCGGTGTGCAGCCTCAGCTATTATTTTGGCTCACAATCACCCAACGGGTGACCCAACTCCGAGCAAAGCAGATCTGCGTGTAACCCAAAAAATCATGGAAGCGTCTAAAGCTGTAGATATAGACATGCTTGACCATGTGATCTTAGGTGAACCTGAAAATTGTCCAAATAGTTTAGGCTATTACAGCTTTTCGGACTCAGGACTTATTCCTTAAGAGTCGTGAGTTTATCTGCCTAGTCCCAGGATCCGGACACTCCACCTACTAACAGAAAAAGACAGGCCAAATGGTTGGCCATTACGGGACTCATTAAAGGATACGAAGTTCGATGCACCCGAATCCCCATTACCACCATAGTCCGGAGAATCTGTATCTAAAATGACCTGCCAATTACCCGGGTGGGGACAACCCCAATCACGATGGCAAATTTGATCTGAAAAATTACAGGCAATCAGTAAGGTATCTTCTGGTTGTTCACCATACTTGAGAAATGAAAGTGTTTGACCGGCATTGTCATGGCAATCAACCCATTGAAATTTATCAGCCTTGTGATCAGAGCATGCCCATGTCGGATGCTGACAATATAATTTATTGAGATCACTCACCAATTGCTGAAGGCCGACATGCAAAGGAAAATCAAGAAGTGTCCAATCAAGTGGTGCCTCAAAATCCCATTCTTTCCACTGTCCAAATTCACAACCCATAAATAAAGTTTTCTTTCCCGGCCAAGTCCATTGCAGGGCAAATAATGATCTGAGGTTTGCCACCCGATCGGCCTGTTCAATAAGGTTCATTTTATTAACAAGTGATCCTTTTCCATGAACCACTTCGTCATGAGAAAATGCCTGGACAAAATTTTCCGAGAACTGATACATGGCACCGAAAGTCAATTTATCATGACAATGAGAACGATCCCACGGGGGTGATGAGAAATAATCCAGGGTGTCGTGCATCCACCCCATATTCCACTTAAAATCAAACCCAAGGCCCCCAACACTAGGGGGTTGAGTAATTTTCGGGAAAGCAGTTGACTCCTCAGCAATGCTCAAAACTGAGGGAAATTCTTCGTGAACGGACTGATTAAATTGCTTAATAAATTCGATGGCCTCAAGGTTATGATTCCCGCCATTTTTGTTGGGTATCCAATCCCCATCATTCCTGCCGTAATCCAAGTACAGCATGGAAGCAACCGCATCCACTCGATAACCGTTTACACCAAACCTTTCGAGCCAGGATATTGCACTCCCGATAAGAAAGCTTCTAACCTCAGCTCTTCCATAATTGTAGCACAAGGTACCCCACTCCGCATGTTTTCCCTGCCTCGGGTCTTGGTGCTCGTAAAGGCATGTGCCGTCAAACTGGGAAAGAGCAAATTCATCCGAGGGAAAATGGGCAGGCACCCAATCGATTAAAACTCCCACGCCAACATCCTGAATGGACTGCACCAGGATCGAAAATTCTTCGGGAGTCCCATAGCGGTGAGTTGGGGCATAGTAACCTGTAACCTGATATCCCCAGGATGCACCATATGGATATTCACTGGGAGGAATGAATTCTACATGAGTAAAATTCATTTTTTTTAGGTAGACTGGCAGTGTGCGAGAAAGTTCAAGATAGGAAAGTGGTCGATTTTCTTTCTTTTCGTATTTCCACGACCCCAAGTGCATTTCATAAATTGAAACTGGTTGATTAACCGCAATGAGTGTTTTTTCTGGCGTAAAAGTATTCCAAGAAGATCGATCTTCAATGATGGACGCATTTCCAGACGGAGGCTCAAATCTGAAAGCATATGGGTCAGTTTTTTCCCGCAAAACATTATCTGCTCCTAAAACTCGATACTTGTACTTATCGCCCACCTTGGCAAAAGGAACAAATAATTCACGACAGCCACTCGAACCAAGAGAGCGCATGGGAAGGTTCAATGGATTCCATAAATTGAAGTCTCCAGCGAGGTGAACACTTTTAGCAGACGGTGCCCATACCACAAATGAAACCCCCGGCACCCCTTGGTGGGTGGTTGGAATTGCTCCCAGTTTCTCATGAGGTCTGCGATCCACTCCTTGATTAAATAAGTAGAGATCTTGATTTTGGATGTAAGGTGTAAAGGAATAAGGATCAATCCACTCATGCTCAGCGTCTTTATACTGCGATAAAAAGGTGTACTGGGAAAAAGGTTCAAGCGCATCAATCTCAGCTTCAAAAAACCCAGCATTATCGAACCTGGTAAGAGGGGTCTTGATTTGCTTGTCTTTACTAAGCACAAAAACCTCACAGGCATGGGTATCAATTGCACGAACGACCCCCCCCTTTTTTGAACCAAGAGAATGAACACCCAACCATGCATGAGGGCTTCCTACTATACCGGACAGGCAAGACTTCATTTCGGTTTCTGAAATTATCATCTGGTTTTTTTATAGTCGCCTAGAAGTTATAGAGAAAGCGAAAACATAATAATATATATTATTTCTTTCTTGTTCTAACCCAGTTGCCGTACATTTTGACATAAGTGTACCTACATCTTTTCATCTCACTATCCATTCTCACATCAATGGGTCTGCCCTGCTTACTTCTTGCGGATAATCCGGCAGCACCTTCTCTCTCGGCTGATGAACCTTTAATCTATGATGACTCAACGCAAATTGTTCGTGCCCAAAAAAATGCTGTTCTTAGGTCAGATGACTTCCTGCTACATGCAGATGAGATTCTATGGGACCGAAACAAATCTCTAGTTAAAGCGACCGGAAAAACGATTATTTCCGTTCGAGGCGTTCGGATCTTATGTGATAGCTTACAGCTTAACCTTCAAAATGGTGACTATGAGGCCCAGGGGGTAAAGGCTGGGTTTTCCTCACTTACTGTAGAGGCAGATTTTATTCATCGCAAGGGAAGCGATATTAAAGCTAGTAATTCTTTACTCAGTAACCCTAATTACTTTGAAGGAGAATATCATCCGGCGATGACCTTCAAGGAATTTACATTCGACGAAAACAAAAGCCTTTCAAAAACAAGCACAGGCTGGTTGAAATTCGGGAAATTACCCATCAGTCCGATTCCATCCCTTACATTTAAATCCGGAGGAAAAAACAAGTCTATACGCTTGGGTCTTAAAGGAGGAAAACGATCTAACTTGGGTTGGTATTTAGGCAATGAAATTCAATGGCAAGCGGGTGAAATCAAAGCTGGCACCGAAATGACAGGTTATACAAAAAGAGGCGTACTGCTTTCATCCAACTTTTCATATGATTTAACCGATGATGATGGAAATTCGCCGTGGATCCAGTCATTTATTGATTTTGGATGGATTAAAGATCAGGGTAGAGAACTAGGTCTGGACCGCCGTGATCTTCCTTTTTCAGAACAACGTAATTCTGTAAACGCAGAATTTGTAATACACAATCGCCGCACCCTGAGGCTTGCTGGTCAACTGAACTATGAAAGCGACTCAGAAATAACTCGTGATTTCCATATCGAGAAATTCAATCAATCCCAATGGAATGATCATTTCATAGAATTTGCTTATGAGGAAGACTGGGGCGGGGTATCGAGCCTGCAGAGATGGCAAATTAACGAGCATGAAGGAATTTTGGAAAGACGGCCAAATCTCAGGCTAGAAGTTTCACCCCGCCCTTTAATTTTAGATTCGTTATACCACACATTAAGCGTGGAATATGTGGACCTACAAGAAAGAGATCCATTGGGGCAGGTACTTAATAAATCAACAAAACTGGATATGTCTCTACAAAGCTTTCACCCCTTCAAAATTGGTAAAGGGTTCACATATACACCAGCTTTAACAATAAGAAACCAACTTTATCAATTAAGGGCGCATAGCCCAAATCATACATGGATTGAAAAATCACATGAATTAAGATTTCATACTTTTGCTGATTATTCGATTACGAGCGACCTCTGGGAAATCAATGATTTGCGTCATTCAATGAACTTCATTTTAACGTATTCTGATCTGGACCTTTCAAGTTCTAACGGGGCTCGCCGTATTACTCCAACAGATGCTTCTGTTTTTTCATTAAACCTTGAACCGCTTAATCTAATGGATGTGATCGAAGCAGATCAATTAGATGATATGGAGGTCATTCGATTAGACTGGCACCATCAAGTTGTCACAAATTTCGACAGTAATCTTCGTGAATTGTTGTCGCTAAAAATCTCGCAGGATTTGTGGAAAGAAACACCCAGTCTCGCCTCGCAAGATAAGTCTTTTTTCGCCCAAGTCGACCTTCACCCAGCGAGGTGGTTGCAAATAAGAGGTCAAGCAAAACACAATAAAGATGACAGTAAAAAACTCAGTGTTTTTTCAGCAATTATAAAAGATGGTTTTCAAAATTATTACCAAATATCTCGAGTCGAGTATCCGATTGCTAGTAATCAGTGGGCGGTGACTGCCTCAAAACTAATTGACTCAAGTAAAATGCTTATGCTCTCGGTCCGATACGATTCTGAAGATCATGAGTTTCTTTATTGGGAGACCGCTTTTGAATTTAAAACCAAGCACAGCATTGTCTATCGAATTTTCTTATCAGAAAGATTTGGAACTGCAAAAGAGGATGAATTTGCAGTCAACTTTGGCGTACGTCTGCTTTCTTTTTGATTCCAGCAAACTCGTTATGCAGGGTTGACTAATTGGTGTTTACGTAAATAAATTATGTTTATGTCAAATCGTTTACAGAATCACGGCTTACCTGTTAAAGATCCAAAAGTGATGGCTCATCTTTTTGGCCTTGGTCTCGATTGTACAGATGGTCACAAGCGTATTACCCAAGCAGATAAATTTTCAATCATGGGGGGCTCCGAAAACACACATGACAAAATGACCGAGACACTATGCAAAACTTTTGAAGACCTCAAAATCAAAGGGAAGAGTTTAGAGGAAGCATCTATGGACGAAATTTCAGAATTAATACGAAAAAACAGCCCCTCGTAACTTCAACTGAATTAAATTCCCCATGCCTTCCTTACCGCCACCGTCGCCGCCACCTCCACCACCCGTGGGGGCTTCACAAGGATTAAGACTCTCTCCAAAAGGTACTACCCCTGCTCAACCTCCTCCCCCTCAGTCTTCCCCTAAGTTTAAAGTTACAAAGTCACCGTTTTCTCAACCTGGGTTACCGCAACCCACAGTAACGCAACCCGGAGGACCCACACCATCCCCTGTACCTCCTTCAGCAACCCCACCCACCGTTGCACCCCTCGGATCAACCCCACCACTAAGTCAACCGCCTACTCTGGCTCAATCGCCTACTCCGGCGCCTCCACCGGGTCCGCCTGCAGGCGGACTCACTCCCTCGGTCCTACCATCTTCGACACCTTCAGTCCCCTCTCTTTCTCCATCATCCATAAAACCAGTTATTGCTCCTGCAGTGCCCTCTCCTGCCCCAGGTGCACTACCTGCACCATCGATTCCGGCACCAGGGCCCAGCCTGGCCCCTTCCTTGCCTGGTTCACAAATCACTCCGGGGCAACCCCCGAAGCCAAGCAACCCTCCACCCGGAGTTCCTCCGATGGGAACACAAGCCGTCAAAAGTCCAGAAGCAATTTCACAAGGACCTGCCAAGGCAGCGCGGCCGAGTATTATTTTTATGCTTTTAGACTTTCTTGTGCTTGGAGGTGCCATTGCTCTCACAATCCTTCTCTTTCTTCAGCCTTAACTAACCTTCAAACCCGATATAATCTGATTTATAATGAGCGAACTCATTAACTTAAACAAAGAAAGTTTCGATAAAGCAGTCAGCGAAGACAAAACTGTACTTATTGATTTCTGGGCACCTTGGTGTGGTCCATGTAAAGCTATAGCTCCAGTCCTTAGCGAAATAGCATCTGAATTAGGTGACTCGGTTGGTATCTACAAAGTAAATGTAGATGACAACACGGAGCTCGCACAAGAACATGGCGTAAATTCTATACCAACTATTTTGGTATACAAGGGTGGCAGTTTATCTGAAACTTTGGTTGGATTAAAATCGAAAGAAGAGTTAATTTCCATCATCCAGTCTTAATTATCACCTGCTCCTAAGCTTGCGACCACCGCATATCCGGCAATCACTTCCCTTTGGCTTGGTTGAAAGTGTCCCTCTCCCCCTTTCATAGAAACTACATTCAGGGCGGTGAATTTTCCCAAATGAAGTGACCCAAAAGCTTATACTTGGTATAAAATTCTGCCTTTGATTAAATAAGGTTGGCAATTGTGGCTTTGGTTTCTGCGGCAGACTAGAGATGTTATAATCAAACTCTGTCCCCCATATTCCTGTCTTCATCCTCTTGGCTTTTAGTTGTGCCATTAGGAAAGGTCCATACCTATTTGTTTCTACTTCGTTGTGCCATCCTACGCCAAAAGTTATTGCATCCTTACTGAAGCTTGTACTTCCTCCTGCCAATTCAACATCAACAACTTTAAAATTTAAGTCATCAAACTCCCGTTTGACCGTAATACCAGGAATTATAGAAATTAACTTCTTTTCAGTAAACGCTAGGGCTGCCTCGTAACCAGGTTGTCCACGCGTAGGGAAAGATACCCCCCAAGCTCTCATCCTTACTAAATAATCGGATGATTGAAGATCAAAAACTCCAGGCTGTATAACTCGAATGATCTCAATTTTTTTTTGGGATGAATTGGTGTCAAGTGCACGACTACTGTGACCGATGAAAACACCGAGCAGACAGAAAAAGCAAAGAAACCGGGGAAGTGAAAATTTCAAAATCAAAGAATAAATAAGAAAGGCTTACTAGTTGGATACCATTTCTTCCCGAATTATTCTTCCGGACTCATCCCACAACCGTCTTCCAAAAAATTTACCTTCACTCCAATATTCTTCCTCGCGAACACCACCACTTTCCCACCATCTGGTTTTGATACCAGAAAGAACGCCGAAATCAAAAATTGCTTCGAGGGCTGGTTTTCCATTTTCAAAACGGCGGAGTTGTTGCCCGTGCGGTAAGCCATCCAGATAGGATGCTTCAAGGGAAATTGAGCCATTATGATACTTTTCAACAAGTCTGCCAGTAAATGGACGATCAATATTTTTACGGTATAGAACTCCACCTTCATGAGTTTCAGTATCATCTCGCCCAATGGTTGGATAGCTGGGAACAGGTTTAGGGAAATCCTCTACAATTTCTTTTTCCGTTCGGTCTTTTGAATAAAATAAGGGTTTAGGGAGAGCGGGAACTACAAGCTTTTTCACTTCCTTCGAAGTAATTGATTTCTCTTTTTCAGGACTTTCGTCTGTGGAGCAACCACAGGAGAAAAGAAAAGACAGAAGTAATACCCTAATAAAGTTAACCATTAGTATATAAATTGCATCCTTGAAGTGATTTGGTAAATAAAAAACAACACATCTTACAAAGTTAGCTTTTATGCAATAAGGGGTAATTTACGACCGAGCAAAAAAAACTTTCGTAAAGAAAATCAAGCAATTCTCTACAATTCAGAAAGGATTTTTTCTGCAATACACTCAAAGGGATCTACTGACTTGTCATGCAGATTAAAGTCTTGAGGGTGTACCTCATCGTCCGGCATTTCCATCAATTTATCAACAAGGGTCGCAATTTGAACTCTGGATATATCAGGTGATGGATTTGAAACACGAAACGGAATAATATTTCCATCATCACCTCCTTTTGGATCGGTTGATGATTGAACAGGGGATTTGGAAGCTTTGCCTTGTAGGTAATCTTTGAAATGTATCACAACTTGAAATAATTGGCTCGTAACGAGCGATAATAAGGTTGTGATTCGTATCTACCTCCTGTGGATCGAACCAATTTACTGAGAGCCACTTCCATGCGGCTAATCTCATAATCGACCGATACTTTCTCGACTTTAATAAAAAATCAAATTTTGTTCCTTTCCCCTTTTCTTTTTGGCTAGGTAGCGCGATGTTTATCGCATGGACAAAGATATTTGTAAGGCATACGAAAACTTAGATTTCCTTCACAGTCATGAAGCTCGCCCAATCCGAGTGCTTTGCGAACTCATGGAACCTGGGCATAAGCTCAAAGAGTTAAAGGTAGAAAATACGATTGTTTTTTTTGGCTCAGCCAGATCAAAACCTTATGATCTTGCTAAAGAAGAACTCTCCACACTGAAAAGTAAGCACCCAGAAGAAGAAGAACGTACAGATGAGCAAAAAGTTCTCCTCCAAAAAGCTGAAAATATTGTACTTTTGTCGAAATATTTTGATGAAGCCCAAGAACTCTCGAGGAGATTATCCCTTTGGTCCAAAAATAATTTCCATGAGGATGAAAGGTATTATGTTTGCTCAGGTGGAGGCCCAGGCATGATGGAAGCTGCAAACAAAGGCGCCAATAAAGCCGATGCTAAGTCTGTGGCACTTGGGATCAGCCTACCTTTTGAGCAAGGTGTAAATGAATTTGCAACCCGAGAACTTTCTTTTGAATTCCATTATTTTTTTATTCGAAAGTTCTATTTTCTGTACCATGCGAAAGTAGTAATAGCCTTTCCAGGAGGGTTTGGGACAATGGATGAATTATTTGAAGTCCTTACACTCATCCAAACCAAAAAAGTTTCAAAAGATATAAAAATCTACTTATACGGTAAAGATTTTTGGGAGGGACTGATTAATTTCAATCAATTTGTAAAATGGGGAGTTGTATCTCCGGAGGATCTTGAATTATTTCAAATTATTGATGATATTGACACTGCCTATGACCTGATCACTACAGATCTTAAGCCAGAAGCTTAAACACTAGGGCTAAGCCAATTTGATGAAATCCACATCATACTTTAAAGTCAATTGTTTGATTACAGCCTGAAAATCATTGGGGAGAGGAGCCTTCCAAACCATTTCTTTTTGAGTTACGGGATGCTTCAATCCAAGTTCTCTTGCATGGAGCATCAGACGGGGGAAAAGTTCTTTTTTCTCCATTTTCTTGCTTCCATATGTGGCATCGCCAACCAATGGATAACGAGCATCCGAAAAGTGAACACGGATCTGGTGAGTTCTTCCGGTTAAAATTTTACATTTCACTAGTGTGAAATCTTGCCCATAATTACACAGAGTCTGCCACTTTGTTATCGCTGGCTTACCTGATGCTGAAACAGTCATTTTGACTCTAACTTTAGGGTGCCTGGTAATTGGACCATTAAATTCTCCTTCAGGTCCCTGCATATCCCCACAAACCAAGGCAATGTAATGCTTATCGACTTTGCGTTCAGCAAATTGAGAGACAAGTTCATGATAAGCTTGCTCCGTCTTGGCAATTACCATTACCCCACTGGTATCTTTGTCGAGGCGATGGACAATTCCTGGGCGATCAGGAGCACCAACGGGGCAAATATCAGAAGTGTAATGAATGATGGCATGAATTAGTGTATCCTCCCCTGTACCGTCTCCAGGATGGGTAACCATACCTGTAGGTTTGTTGATAACTAGAATAGATTCATCTTCAAACAGCACCTCAAGTGGATAATCATATGGTTTTAACGGTTCAACCTTGGGTCTACTTAAATCAACAAGCAGCTCATCACCTTGATGAATTTTTGATTTAGGCTCAAGTAAACCTCCATCAATTCTTGTTACACGCCCGGCTTCAAGTGCTTTTCTAATCAGATTTCGACTTACCTCCGGAAAGAGTTCAGACAACACTTTATCAACCCGACCTTGAGAGCCATCTGGGCATATGAACAGGTCTCTTGACATCTTTACACTGAGAAATCCAAAAGATGATCATGAATTTCACTAAGCCAAAAATCTTTTGAATTTACATCTATATCCGCATTTTTGAAGCCATTGCTAGCAAGTCTGGCCAACTCCGGTAAACCAAGCCCTAATTTTTCATAACCCACCTGGTATTCTTCAGTTAAGGAATTATTAAAAGAAAATGGATCATCCGTACTCAGAGTGCAGCAAATTTTTTCCTCTAAAAATTGAGGTAATGGATGGTCTTGCCAATTTTCGATAACCCGAAGCTTAAAATTACTGATAGGGCACATATCAAAAGTAATATTATGGTCTTTTACAACAGCCATTACTTCTTCGCATTCGATAGATTTTGTTCCATGCTGAATTCGCTGAACACCTAATTGCTCAATCGCCTGTAAAACGTTTTTTGCAGGACCAAATTCTCCAGCGTGGGCTTTTACAGTTTTTCCATAGTCTCTGGCTTTCTGCCAAAAGGGGGCAGTCCATGACTCCATTGGTAAGCTTTCAAGACCGTGTAAATCAATGCCTGACAACTCAGACCAGGAGGAAATCGCAGCTTCCAGTTTTGGACCAAGGTATTTTGTGTAAAGATTTCGACTAATGCCAAGAAAAACTCTCACCTCTAAGCCGGATGGAACTGCAGCTAAAATTGCTTTAATAATTTCATCCCCCGGGACCTTGAGGTACTCAATCATTCCTGCATGAAAACTTGTCTCCACATATTTTACATTTTGCTTTAAATGATTTTCGAAAATCACTTTTGAAGCCTCAAAATATGACTCTGGAGAATCAAAGAAAGCCAGGGCATGATCAATTAATATAGTTTCAAATTGCTCAAAGCTATCATATCTAAAATCTGGCTCACGAAAAAAGGGGACGGTGGAGAACTTTTCGGGATTTATTTGTTCTAATAAATGCCAAGGTAATGCACCTTCTATATGAAGGTGGGTTTCAGTCTTCGGCAATTGATTAATAAATTGAGTAACCGAAAAACTCATCACCTTCTTATTCAGCCAAGAGATAGCTAGGGTTTAACTCTTGCAGGTCCTGAGTGACAAAAAGTCCGTCTTTTCTAATTAACTCTCCATCAAACCAAATCTCACCCCCACCCCACTCAGGGCGTTGGATGGAGACCATATCCCAATGAACTTGTGACTTATTTCCATTATTTGCCTCTTCATAAGCTTGGCCCGGAGTAAAATGGAACGAGCCATCAATTTTCTCATCGAAAAGAATATCAAGCATAGGTTCCCGAATCATAGGATTAAAAGCTATCGCGAACTCACCTATAAACCGCGAACCTTCATCCGAATCTAATATCTCATTGAGTTTATCTTGATTGGATGAGGAAGTCGCTTCGACAATACGACCGTTTTGAAAGGTTAGTGATATACCAGAAAAAGCACTTCCTTGATAAATCGTGTCTGCGTTGAAGAAAACAGTTCCGTTGACGCTATCCCGAACGGGACATGAAAAAACTTCGCCGTCTGGTATGTTATGAGTACCACCACATGAAACAGCACTAATACCTTTAATAGAAAATTGTAAATCAGTTTTGGGACCGGTTATCTTAACCTGATCGGCTTCCTTCATTCTTTTTTCTAAAGCAACCATACCCGGGATCATTTTAGAATAATCCATACAGCATGCGTTGAAAAAGAAATTCTCAAAAGATTCTGTACTCATTTTTGCCTGCTGGGCCATGGAGGGGGTTGGCCAACGTAAAATACACCATTTTGTTTTCTTCACTCTCCAATCAAGTACCGGCTTTAAAGCTTTAATCGCCCTGTTCATATCCTCTGATGGTAAGTCTGAATTCTCAAATACATTACCGCTCCCACGCACTGCAATGTAGGCATCCATAAATTTCATCCGGTCGAGTTCCCATGATAAACTTGCAGACAACTGCTCTTCAGTGGCACCCAAGATACATTCTCGATCAACTCGGGCAGATTGAATCTGAGAATAGGGATTCCCTCCACGTTCCCTGACCGCACGAATGAGTGCAATTGACATTTGCTCAGGAATGTCGAACGAATGTATGAGTACTTTATCACCCTTCTCAATTTTCGTTGAGTGAGAAACAAGATTGTGAGCTAACTTTAAATAGCGTGTATCCATTGCTTGATAGATTAAATGTAAAAAATCAGATGCCCCGCCTAATCTTGGAACCATCAAAATTGATACGAACGCGATAAACTTTCTTTACCCGATTTATAATCTCGTAGGTTTTAGGGTCAACTCGGGAGGGAACCTCCATCCTTCTGATATCAACAACAGCGGTGAAACCTCTTTCGGTAAAAACATCAATTAGCATAGCAATGGCTAGAGGATCATCAAAAACTGGGTGCTCTGAATTAATATAGGCAAGGCCGGATATAGAATGTTTTTCTACAACAGGTATAAATTTTGACTTAATGAGCCCAACCACTTTCTCAAACAATTCGGAATGAAACTTCTCATAAGAATCTAAACGGTGAACTAAAACCTGTCTTGCGTGTAATGAAAGTTTTTCCGCGAGGGGAATCGATGAGATGCGGTCATAAGTCGGTTGATCTAACTCCAAAGAGCTTTGATATTTTAACTCTGATATAATCCTTTGCTGGACTTCAATAACACTTCCGTGGGCGTTAATAAAATGATAGTGAAAAACTTCTCTCAGTGTCGTGAGGGAATCATAAGTTGATTCTTTAAATGTTTTATAACGCCTATGAGCAGCTTCATCATTTAGGTCGGTCCTTCGTAGCTCCCATTTCCCTCCCACTCCTGAGGCTTCGACCTCTGCATTATGGGCAATGGCTCGTTGCCCACGAAGCAACTGACGGCGGACGCTTTCCTCTTCGTCAATAAAAAGCATGATAATGTGAAATCGTGGCTTTGGAAACTGAGATTCCTGAAAAGTACCCAAATACTTGCTGCGAAGCTCAGAGAGTCTACCATGAAAAAGTTTCAGGCACTCCACTTGAGTTTTAGTCCTAGGAAAGCCATCCACAATCGCACCACTTTCATAATTTGGATCTAGCAAAGTACTCAAAACAAGCTTGGTAACCTCACGATCTCCTGCAAGCAAGCCTGCATCAATTTTCTTACGAGCTTCTGGGGACTTTAATAGCTCGCTGACAATAATAGGCTTTTCTGTGAGATCACGAAACTCCATAATAAATTCTGTCTGCGTCCCCTTCCCTGCTCCAGGTGCACCATTAAGCCAAAATATCTCAGCAGGAAACCGCAGGTTTTCAGTGCCCACATCTTGCTCAAGCTCATGCCAGACAGTTTGGAAAATCATTTGGGCATCTTTTACCTCAAGATCTTCTACCTTTTTCCCTTTTTTCTTTTCGAAAGAAACTGAAGAACTTTCAGCCTTTTCTGACTTCTCACTTACAACAGGCGCTTCAGGGCTGTCATCGTCTATCAACTCAGTTTGCATAGTATTAGATAAATAAGATTAAGTAGATTTCGTCAACGTAAGGAGGCAAAAACTAGATCCCACCTCCATTTTCATAATTACCAGGAGGTGTAATCGAATGATTCATTCCAAGATATGGCAAGTCGCCGGGTTCCACCTTACCCACAATTTTTGCCGGAACACCTGCAACTGAAACTCGGGGAGGGACATCGTTTAAGACAACACTGCTTGCACCCACACGGGCCCCCTCACCTATTTCAACATTACCGAGGATTTTGGCTCCTGCACCGATCAATACACCTGATCTTATTTTTGGATGTCGATCTCCCCGTTCTTTTCCTGTACCCCCAAGAGTAACCTCATGCAAAATGGATACATCATCATCGATTATGCATGTCTCACCCGCAACAAAGCCAGTGGCATGATCCAATAAAATACCTTTCCCAATTTTAGCAGCAGGATGAATATCTACGGAGTAAATGACAGTAACGAGGCTTTGCAAGTAGAGGGCTAATTGGTTTCTCTCATTTTGCCAAAGTTGATGACACACTCGGTATGCACAAAGAGCCTGAAATCCTTTAAAATATAAAAAGGGGCTTAAGAAGTCATTGCAGGCTGGATCTCTTTCTTTCACCGCTTCAAGGTCACAAGCAATCGAAACAAGAGTTTCAGGATTACTTGAAAAACAGTCTTGAAATAAAGATCTTAGCTCCGACTCGGATATGGTGCCTTTAGCGAGGCGTGATGCCACACGCCAACTGAGTGCATCAAGAAATGATGTACGGTCTAGTACAAATTCACCCAAGACATTTGATAAAATAGGCTCCTTAGTCGCAGTCAACTCAGCTTCACGCTGAAGGCTTTCCCAGGTTTCTGTGTAAGCATTGATCATGACCTTCCTTTACTTTTTACACGGTGATGAGACCGGTTGATAAAAATTCACTCCCGTTTCAATTTTTTTCCTTCCTTGAGCCAGCCTCCATTTGTTTGTGTCCCGTAAAGAAAAGACACAGCCACAATATTCCTGCTGGTAAAAACCTTCACGTTTGGAAATATCTATCATTCTTTGGGACCCCCCAGATTTCCGCCAATTATAAGTCCAGTAACTAAGGTCTTGATAGCGGGTTGCAGCACGCTCCCCACAATCATTAATCTGAGACATATTCTTCCATCTGGAAATCCCTAGACTACTTGTAAACACTGAAAAATTATTTTCTGAAGCATAAAGAGCTGTTCTCTCAAACCTCATATCAAAACAGGCAGTGCACCGGATACCACGCTCGGGCTCCCACTCCAATCCCTTCACCCGCTCGAACCAGTTTCTCACATCATAGTCCACATCAATATGGGCAACTCCTAGTTTATCGCAGAATTTTTTATCTTCTGATTTCCGTATTTCGTATTCTTTTTTTGGGTGAATATTAGGATTGTAGAAAAAAACCGTGGGTTGGATGCCTGAATCTAACATTGTCTCGATGACCTCCCCCTCACATGGTGCACAACAGGAATGTAAAAGGACATTGGTTTGCCCATTAGGTAGTTCCAGTTGTGGTCTTTCAGATGTGTTCACAATTTTTTCATATCGAAAAATGAGAAAAATGAAAATCCTATTCGATTAAAGAAATCATTCTGCTTTCAAATCTCTAGTCATTAATTCACCCAAAGCCAGTTGAGCGGGTTTAGACTTATACAAAATTGAATACACTTGATTCAGTATTGGCATTTCAATCCCAAGCTCTTTACACTTTTGATGGAAGCAGGAAGTTGCCCAATATCCTTCAACCACAGTTTTCTGAGATGAAAGTATTTGGGCAGGGTTGTTTTCTTTCGCTAAAGCTAAGCCAAAATTTCGGTTCCGACTCCATTTACCCATACAGGTCCCAACCAAGTCTCCAAAACCACTGAGACCAAAAAAAGATTCACTAGATGCCCCCATTTTCAATCCTAGGGTAATCATTTCATTCATACTACGAGTAAGCAATGCTGCCCTTGCGTTATCCCCAAGCCCCAAGCCATCGGAAAGCCCTGTGGCGATGGCATAAACATTTTTTAGGCAACTACCTAAAGCGACCCCAACTCGGTCGTCGGAACGATAAATACGCAAAAAGGATGAACTTAACTGAACTTGAAGTTCTTGCCTTTCAGCATCGCTTCCATCCATAGCAAGAACCATAGCAGCCGGCTTTGCCTCAGCGATATCCTCTGCATGACTTGGCCCCGTTACATAACCACATCGAAAATTAGATCCTAGTTCTCGCTCCATAACCTGGTGGGCAAAGAGGTTAGTCTCAGGCTCTAAACCCTTACAAAGTGCCAAAGCACCTTTCAACCGTAGCGAACTTCCCCTTGACCTTGCAACAACTTGCTTACAGGTCTCGCTTAATGCGTGGGATGGACAGGCAAAAAAGAGATAATCACATTCCATCAAGGCAGGCTTTATAGCAGAACCGACTTGAAGGTCGGGGCTAAACTTAACTCCTTTCAAGTACTCAGTATTTTCTCTTTCACTCGCCATAACAAGTGCATGCTCAACCCTTCTGGGAACAAGGGTCACTACATGACCAATTTTACTCAAATAAACAGCCATGGCTGTTCCCCATGCACCCGCCCCCAAAATACAAAAATTCATACCTTGCCTATTTCCTTGCATTTTTTAAATCCGAAACAAAGCCAGACAAAACCGAAGAAATTTGCTTATTTAAATCTAGCCTGGGCTTAACAAAAGAAGGAATGGGACCGTTCGATAAGCCAAGTAAATCAGTAGTAACCAAAATTTGCCCGTCACAACCAGACCCACAACCAATACCGATGAGTGGTGGAAGAATTTGCTTAGTCAGTTCAGATGCCACCTTTTCATCAATCATTTCTCCGATAACAGCAAAGCAACCCGCTTCCTCAAGAGAGATCGCATCGGTGTATAAACTTTCTGCTTCTTCTCGATCGGCTCCGAATTTTCTGTAACCTCCGATCGCCTTAACGGTTTGCGGAAGAAGCCCAATATGACCAAGCACAGGTATTCCCGTGGCAACTAATTTTTCTATGTCATCTGCAATATCTTTCCCCCCCTCAATTTTCACTGCATCAGCACCACCGACCTGCATAAGGGAACGGGCTGAATCAAGGAGGCGATCAAAAGATAAGCTAGCCTCCCCAAAGGGTAAGTCTGCAACGAGCAAGCACTGAGGGTGAGCACGGCGTACAGCGGCAGTATGATGAATCATATCCTTTATGGTAACTGGAATAGTTGTAGAATAGCCAAGCATGGTGGTACCAACCGAATCACCTACTAAAATAAAGTCTACTCCCGCCTCTGACACTAACCTGCCAAGCAAAGCATCATAGGCGGTAAGCCCAACGATATTTTGCTTCCCTTTTAATTTGGCAAGATCAAGAACCGTTCTAGTCCTTTGCCTTTGATCTGCAGGAGGCTGCGGCGATGCTGGTTTTTTAAGACCCGATGAATTTCTGGGCTTCCGAGGGCGACTGGCTTTAGGCGGTGCATCATTTTCCCTCTTTGCTCGAGAGGAATTTACTGCGCTATTCTCGGACTGACTTGGTTTTCTTTCCTCTTCCTTCGAGGAATTTTTATGACTAGTTTTTTTGGATTCTGGCATGAATGGTTCTCATCAAATTCTAATTTACCCCTTTTATAAAGATAAAACCGCAATTCTTCCTCTTGCCCTTACCAGGCGACTCAATAAAAGGGATGAATGGGAAATGTACTTATTACTGGAGCAAATCGAGGAATCGGACTTGAATTGGTTAAACAATGTTTATCTCGGGGAGACAGTGTATGGGCTAGCTGCAGAGATATTAGAAAAGCTGAAGAATTATACTCAGTAGGAGATAGCTTTGGAAATCTTTCCATCTTTCCATTGGATGTATGCGATCAGCAATCAGTTGAGAACGCATTTTCTCAAATGAAGTCTAATGGGATCAAGATTGACCTTCTATTTAATAATGCGGGAGTCATTGACTGGAATGATTTCAACTCAGTAACAGCCGAATCCTTTGGCTCTGTTTACCAAGTCAATGTCACAGGAGCCTTTTTGGTAATAAAGTACGCAAAGGAGATCTTACGCACATGTGAAGCCACAAAATCAAGAATTATTAACCTTTCATCTAGGTTAGGCTCTATAAAACTTAGAGGGAACACGCAATTAGGTGGGGCTATTGCGTATCAATGCTCAAAAGCTGCCCTCAATATGTTGACTAGACAAACTGCAATTGATTTATCAGACCAATCTATTTCTGTAATTTCTATGAGCCCCGGATGGGTCAAAACCGATATGGGTGGACCAGATGCAAAGTATGAACCGAATGAATCAGTTCGCTTAATACTTCATACCTTGGATAACCTTAAAGGGGATGAAACTGGAGTTTTCATTGGAGAAGACGGGATTGAAATCCCATGGTAAGAAGGCTAAAGGGTTGAGTATAAATCAAGGATGTAATATTTGTTTATCTGCCCACGAATGCGGACCATTCGTAATTTAAAATAAAAATTGAATCCAATGAAACTATCAGGGAAAGAACGAGGTGCTCTTAAGTCTATATTTAAAATCAGACCGATTGATTTAAAAATGGGTCGAAAAGGGATAACCGCAAACTTCATTAAGGAAGCAAAGCTAATTATCTCCAAGGACAAGATGATTAAGATTGCACTTGGAAAAGATAAAAAAGAGAGATTTTTGGAGTCTAAAGAACTGGAACGAGTGCTTGAAGTTGAACTAATTTCCTGTGTAGGAAAAAACGCATCGTTCTATTCCTTAAGTGAGAATTGTTGAAGATAAACTCAATCCATTCCGAATTGTTTGGTAAGGATAACCAAAAGATACTTCTTAATGTGGCTTACACGCCAGAAATAAAAATTAGCTGCTTAAACCAACACGATTTCAACTTATACCAAACTTGAATAAACTAAATATTGCTCGGTATTAGTATTAACATTTAGGCACACGCTCTTCCAGCGGCATCAACGATACCACAAAAAGCACGGGATGTGAGGGAAGCCCCACCAATCAACCCACCATCAACATCAGGCTGAGAAAGAAGCCCATCAGCGTTCTCTGGCTTCATAGATCCTCCATAAAGAATACGGACTGAATCTCCGGCGGAATCACCAAACATCTCCTTCAACACTTTTCGAATATCAGCATGAACCTCTTGTGCCATTTCGTCGGTTGCAGTTTTACCTGTTCCAATTGCCCATACTGGTTCGTAAGCTAACACTAAATTCTCAATCGCAGAGGAAGGGTAGCCTGCAAGTCCCTCTCTTACTTGAGTGCGCACAACCTCAAGGGTACTACCTGATTCTCGCTCATCAAGAGTCTCTCCGATACAAAAGATCGGTTTTAAATTATTTTGAATGGCAGCAAGAATCTTACGATTAATAACCTCATTGGTTTCATTAAAATATTGCCTTCGTTCACTGTGACCCAGGATTACAAAAGTAACATATAAATCTCGAAGCATTTCCGCAGAAACTTCTCCAGTAAATGCACCGGATGGTTCTGGACTCATATCTTGTGCCCCGAGAAAAACTTCACTCTCCTCAACAAGCTCTGAACTTTTAGAAAGGGCAGTAAAAGATGGACAGATACAAACCTGGACAGAGGTTTGGCTTCCAGCTAAGGAATTGATTTCCTGTACAAGGTCAGCAGCCTCAGTGGCTGTCTTATTCATTTTCCAATTTCCGGCGATCAGGTACTTACGTGACATAATAATGATATGACTTACTGTAGTTAATCTTGCTGTAAAACTTTTACCCCTGGCAACACTTTGCCCTCAAGAAACTCGAGCGAGGCACCTCCACCAGTGCTCATAAAAGAAACACGATCAGAAACACCACTGCTATTAATTGCTTTTACGCTATCCCCTCCACCGATAATAGAAACGGATTCACTATCTGCGACAGCCGAAGCAACAGCAAATGTTCCATTGCTTGAATCAGGGATTTCAAAAACCCCCATGGGACCATTCCATAAAACGGTTTTGGCACCAGCCACTGCCTCCTTGTATAAATCAATGGTTTTGGGTCCAATATCTACACCTTCCCAGCCATCCGGTATATCCCCTTCAATTACTTGAGTTTCGCCTAATGTTTTGGCATCAAAATCAAGAGCATTCGTAATCAGTGTATCCACAGGAAGTAAAAAACTAACACCTTTTTCTTTTGCTTTGCTTAGAGCGTTGGTAGCAAGATCTACTTTGTCTGGTTCGCAAAGGCTATCACCCACTTTCTTACCATTGGCCATAGCAAAAGTATAAGCCATGGCACCACCAATAATGATTGTATCAGCTTTATCCAATAACTTATCGATCACTTTTATTTTGTCACTTACCTTTGCTCCTCCAAGGATCACGGTAAAAGGACGATCTGGTTTATTTGTTTTGTCGCCAAGATACTCAAGTTCTTTCTCGATAAGAAAGCCAGAGTAGCGGGAAGACATACGCTCAGGAACCCCAAAAGTCGAGGCATGAGCACGGTGAGCAGTCCCGAAGGCATCATTTACATAGGCATCAGCCAATTTGGAAAGCTCGGTTACAAAAACAGGGTCATTTTCTGTTTCACCTTTGTGAAAACGAAGATTTTCAAGGAGTACTACCTGTCCATCATTCAAATTGTTAACGGCCGTTTCCACATTCTCTCCAACACAATCATCAAGAAACAGGACAGGAACGCCCAATCTTTTAGCGAGGGCTGGAGCAACAGGGGACAAGCTCATCGAATCGACGCGTTGTCCTTTCGGTCTGCCCAAGTGGCTTGCAAGAACCACTTTAGCACCATCAGTGACTAGTTTATTAATCGTGGGCAGTGCTGCATCAATTCTAGTAAAATCCGTAATTTCACCGTTTGAATCAAGAGGTACGTTAAAATCGACACGCAAAAAAACTCTTTTGCCCGTAAATGTAGAATCATTTATCGTAGGAATCATGAGAAATGGATAATACCTCCTAGGCAGGGGTAAAAGTTTCTAGAGAAAACGGTTTTAGTTGGCTATACAAACTTGGAAACCTTCTTAAGAAGGTCTACACAACGATTACTGTAGCCCCATTCATTATCGTACCATGATACAAGCTTAAAGAATGTGTCACTCAATCCGATTCCAGAGCCAGCGTCGAAAATAGAAGATGCCGGGCAATGAATAAAATCAGCCGAAACTACCTCATCCTCTGTGTATTCTAAAATTCCAGAAAGAGACCCATCTGAGGCTTCTTTCATCTTTTGGCAAATTTCTTCGTAACTTGTGGATTTTTCGGTTTTCACGGTTAAATCAACCACGGAAACAGTGGGGGTTGGCACGCGAAATGCCATGCCTGTTAATTTACCCTGAACTTCAGGCAAAACCAAACCAACCGCTTTCGCGGCTCCTGTGGTAGAAGGGATGATATTAATAGCCGCACCACGGCCACCCTTCCAGTCTTTAGCCGATGGTCCGTCAACAGGTTTTTGGGTAGCAGTGTAACTATGAACTGTGGTCATCAAGCCTTCTGCAATACCAAAGTTCTCGAGGACAACTTTAACGATAGGTGCAAGGCAATTGGTTGTGCATGAGGCGTTTGAAACGATGTGATCATCTGCAGAAAGCTCTTCCTCATTAACACCTAAGACAATGGTGCGTACATCACCTTTAGCGGGAGCAGAAATAATGACTTTCTTGGCACCCGCGGAGAGGTGACCAGAGGCTTTTTCTTGGTCTACGAACAATCCTGTCGACTCAATCACTACATCAACTCCAAGTTCTCCCCAGGGAAGTGCAGCTGGACCTTCCCGTACAGCAAGACATTTAATTTCGTGGCCATTTACAACGAGTGAATCGTTGGTGGGAGCCTCAACTGTACCATTGAAACGACCCTGAGTAGAGTCATACTTTAAAAGATAAGCTAAGTTGTCAGAGGAAACCAAGTCATTGATTGCAACAACTTCGAATTCGTTACCTAAAAGGCCTTGATCAACAAGAGCACGGAACACTAATCGACCGATGCGGCCGAAACCATTAATACCAATTTTTGTAGCCATTTACTTTATTTTTTTAGTTATTTGTAAAATTGTTTAAACTTCTGAAATGAAGAAAGCCTGCAAAATGGCAAGGCAATAAGAATGAATTAAACCACTGATCTCTCAACAAGCTTCAAGAAATTCTTGAACTCCTTGAAAGACTCGCGCGTTTCTTCCTTGAAAAAATCAACCTGATCATCGTCCAGAGCCAATCTTTCTTTCAATTTAGGCGAGAGATGCTTAGCTGCACGATGTCCACTGAATCCATAATTCATTGAATGAGCTAGCCAATTCCCAGCCATGACAACATCTATTAAGGAATTCATCTCATCCCCATATGCAGAATCCCTTTTTGAAATATCATCTTCATGGTGCCAACGAATAACTGACTCAACGTCACGATTTAGTCCCCACTCCTGGCACACAATACAGCCGAGAAGGTCATGGGCAGGAGAGTTTTTCTTTCTCTCAATCTCTATCATACTTACTTCATCATAAAGTGCATCCCCCACATCGCGACAAAAGTCTTCAGGGTGAAGTTGTAAGCGAGCGACTTTTCCAATGTCATGCACAAGACCACAACTGTAAGCTCTTTGATGAGGAACAATGTTGGTTAGTTCCGCAATCGTTGATGAGGCAACCGCAACACCCAAACTGTGTTTCCAAAGTTCAGCAGGGTCATAATTAAGTTTTTTTGCGTTATCCACTTTGAAAGCTTTGAACACGGAAGAGGTGAGAATAACCATGTGGATTTTATCAAAGCCTAGAGTGCTGATAGCATCACATACATCGGTGACTCTTTGCCTTTCGCCCCGATATTGAACACTGTTAGCGACTCTCAATACTTTCATGGACAAAGTCTGATCAGACCGCATCATTTCCTGAATGGAATGAGTCGGGGAATTGGGATCTTTCAGCATAAGGGAAAGATCGTCAAAAATGGCAGGTAGCGTAGGCAAATTGTCCTTAAGCTGATCCTTAAGAAATAAATAATCTACACTAGCACTTAATCCATCCACCAAACATATTTTCTAATCAAATTTTTCATCAAATCAATAAGAAAGCTTGTAGAAGGTGATTATTCGGTAGAAACAAAATAAATTACTACAAATCACTGTAAGATTTTTCTTTTGAATGAGATAGCTAGAGTAAGGAATATTGAGCAGATCAGGCAGGCAACTGGAAAGAAATCTCCTCTCAAGGAATAATATGTTACTGCCCTTTTTTGGCTTTGTAATTCGATCACTCCGGCGCCTTCAAAGTAGATACTGCCATTTTCATCTTTCAACACATCTCTCTTGCGCCCCAAATGATCAATCCATCCAGACCACCCTGCATTACCGCATCTCAAAACCGGTAAACCCGTTTCAATAGCTCGAAGCACTGAATGGGCAGCATGCTGTTCCGCACACCCTTCTTCCCCAAACCATGCATCATTTGTAGTTACAAAAAGTAAATCAGTTTCCCAAATAGCCGCATCACGTGCCAAACTTGGAAAAATATCCTCGTAACAGATCAAAGGTCCAACTGTCAGTTTTTTGCCATCAGGTAATGATAGAGAAATCGGAGAAAAAGTATCACCAGAGGTAAAATTACCGACGGGACCAACAAACCTCGTTAATGTCGAAAGAAAATTAAAAGGAAAAGGAATATATTCACCAAAAGGAACCAATTTTCTCTTTGCGTACCACAAGGGATCAATACCTTGCCTTGGAGAAACTTTTGCCACGGTGTTATAAGAGTAGAAATCTTCCTTCATAACTGCCCCAAGTAATAAGGTGGTATTGGTTTCATCAACCAACTCCTCTACCCACTTGGAGTCGATATTTAAGGCATAGGGAGTGGAAGCTTCCGGCCAAACAATAAAATCAGGCGACATGGATGATAAAAGCTTCGTTTGACCACATAATTTATCTTTGTGAAGGGATGCATTTCCACTGACCCATTTATCCTGAAGGTAGGGTTGGCAGATTCCAACTCTTACTTTTAATATTTCCTCCTTTTGATTCCCGCCGTAAATGTTAAGTAAAAAGGGCGAGACCATCAGGCAAAAAAGACCGATTCCCAAATAAAAATCAGGGCAAATAGTAAAGAAAAAATGGGTTTGCGCTTCTCTTCGCCTGACTAAAAGGTGATGGATATACGAACCGATACAAAGGTTAAAAAAAACGAGAAAAAAAGAAACTCCCCATGCACCCACCCAAGCGGATGACTGTAAAATCATAGGTCTTTCCCATTGGGTAATTGAAAGGGGACACCAAGGAAAACCCAATGTAAACTGGGAACGAAACCATTCAATCGTCACCCAAAGACAGGGTAATAGTAGTAAGTATAAACATCTCTTCCCAAATGACCGACTTAATCCCAGTGACATGAAGTATCTTGCAGCTAGAAACCAGGGGATTGTGTAAAGAGACAGTAGAAGGCTTGCCATGAGCATTCCACCGAAAGTAATGTGACGAATCCAGCCAATAAGGAAAACATGATAAACAAACCCTGCTATTAGATAGCAGTAGAATACTCTGCTCATCTTTGGCTTACAGAAGAACCAAATTAAACTTGGAATGAGATAAACATATGCAGCCTCTGGGGTGTCATTTGGCGGTTGAGCTGCTAACAGAAGTGCGTAGGAAGAGAAGGCCGCAGCCAGCCCCCACCCCCACTCCTTCAGCCAATATTTGATTGAAAGAAGAAGGCTGTAAAAGTTCATTCGCTACTTTTGTAAATCAAGAAGAACAGGTCTCTTGGCTGGGACGAGCAACCAGATGATCAAATGGCTCAAGAGAAACAAAGGTCTCGCTTAAACCATCATCTAGCATGAAACGCTTACATACCGCAAATAGATCCTTAGATGTTTGGGCTCGCCTCATAAAGTGTAAAAACTCTCCGTCAGAACTTACGGATAACCCCACAAAATTTAAAAATTTCTTAATTCGTGCAACTAAACGAACATCGTTCATGTCAGGTTTCTTTAGGGCTTCGAGTAAAAGGCTTACATATTCGTAAAGGTCAATCATTCTGGGGCGAAAGATATCCTGCCCTTCTTGGAGATCGCGAATTTGACGGAATATCCATGGGTTTCGAATCGCGGAACGCCCAATCATTATACCTGCAGCACCGGTTTCCTTCTGGAGTTTCAACGCAACTTGAGCAGAAGTTACATTCCCGTTTAAAAGAACCGGACAACTTAAAAAATTCACCGCCTGGGTAACATAGGAATGATCAGGAATAGAACGATACCCGCCAAGAACCGTTCTCGTATGTAAACTTAGCAAGTCTACTTCAACTTCCTTCAAAATCTCTAAAATTTCAAAAAAGTTAGAATCATCTTCAAATCCAACACGCATTTTAACAGTCAACCTACCTTGAATTACAGATTTCATGGCGAGCAAGACTTGCTTAATCTTCGCTGGATCTTTCAATAAACCACCTCCAACATTTTTTTTAAAAACACGCGGAGCCGGACAGCCCATATTCAGATCAACACCTTCAATCGAATGGACTTGGAGTAACTTACAAACTCTAATAATCTCTGCAACCGACTCCCCCAATATTTGAGCAAAAATAGGACGACTAGATGGATTGCAGGTTATAGAAGACAATATTTCAGGGTTTAGCCTTGAGCCTTCGTAGACCCTAAAATACTCGGTAAAGTATAAGTCCGGATCCCCGTAACCAGAAATGATTTTCATAAAGGGCAGACCGGTTACATCTTGCATCGGAGCAAGTGCGGTCGAAAAAACTGGATTAGATAACAACATCCCCCCAGTAAACTTACTCCGAGATTCCTTCAATCTTGCTTTTTTAAAATGCGTTCCAAAATCTCGGACATATCCTCAACATTTTCAATAACGCGAGAGGCTACATGAATAGGTTTTTTCATTTGCAGGGCTAACACAATCGAATCACTTGGTCGGGCATCAAGCTCAATAATTTTCTTCCCCAGTTCATTTTCCATCCTCAAAATGATTCGGGCAAAGAAAGTTCCCTCGTCGACATCATTTATAAGGACTCGCTCAATCGATGTCTCTAGTCCTTTTAAAATTAACCCAATCAGATCATGAGTCAGTGGACGTTCTTTCTTTACTTGATTGATCGTCATATTAATCGCGTTCCCAATTGCAGGGTCGACATAAATGACAAAAGTCTTTTGGTCATTACCTAAGAAAATCGCACACCCATTGGATGTGGGCATAACCCCTTTTACCGTGACTTCAAAAGAATCGTTACTCATCTCTCCATTATCTATTTCCTCCCCCTTTTCGGCAAGCACTTAACTCTTCACTCAAAAAGCTTCTACAGATGCAGAAATCGAAACAAAGTAAAAATAAAATCTTCCTTGTCGGCATGATGGGGACAGGGAAATCCACAGTTGGTTGCCTGCTCGCAAGTGAATTAAAAATTGGCTTCATCGACAGCGACGAATGGATTGAGAGAAGCTCTTCCCTATCAATACCTGAGATTTTTCGAACTAAAGGTGAATCTCATTTCAGGATGCTTGAAAAGGAATTCATTACTCAAAGCTTACCTGAAGAGAGGTATGTAATATCATGCGGGGGTGGGTTGTGTGTAGAGCAGGGCATGATGGAAGTACTCAAACAGAGAGGCAAAGTTCTGTGCCTTTGGGCATCTCCAGAGAAAATTGCTTCCCGTACACATTCTGCCAATAACCGCCCTTTGCTGGACTCGGAGAATCCACATCAAAAAATAACTGAAATCCTAAATAAAAGAAGAGAAATCTACCAATCATCAGATTATGTGATTGAAACTGATGAGCTATCTGCCTCGGGAGTCGTAAGTGAAATTGTAAATATTCTCTAAAAAAGCTTACTTAACGAGCTTGGTAAAAAGATCTGGTGGTCTAATAACTTTTCCCTGATTACATACAAATGCATGGGTAGTTGACCCCTCTGCTAGCTTTTCCCTGCCACGAAAAACATGATACTCAATGTACAATCTTAGAGGCGACTGAAAGCCTACATTTGAAATAATTGATACCCTGTCATCAAATCGAGCCGGCATTTTAAAGGAAGCGGTGCATTCCAGCACCGGCAGAAAATAGCCGTCTTCCTCCAAGCCTTTATAAGGCATTCCAATTTCATCTAAGAATTGAATCCTTGCAACTTCGAACCATTGAAAATAGTTAGCATGGTAAACAATCCCCATTTTGTCAGTTTCTTCATATCGAACCCTAATTTTTGCTTCAGAACCGTGCATGAAATTTGCTTATTTAAACTTTTAACAAGAGCCAAGCCTTAACCAAATCTATGTCATTATCAAAAAACGAGCGCAGACTCACTATTTGGATAGGAATCGCTATCGGTGTGGCATGTTCATCCATGCTTGTTCGGTATGCTTTAAAAAAGAAGAATATTCGTGCAGAGCAAAGATTGGGTAATTATTCATCTGGGCTAACCGCATCCGATCAGGTTCAATTCCCCACCCTACCCGAAAAAGTCCAAAAAGATATCGCTCACGGAATTGTTGTATTTCACGATTATAATCAATCGGTCTCTGAGTCTGAAATGCCTTGCAGCAGTTGGGTGATTGAGACTTCAGGGAAATTTAGGTCAGAACGCCTGTTTTTACTTGTCGAGCAAATGCGAAATAAAGATAAAGAAATATTTTATTACCGAGCGTCCGAAATCTACACCCGCTTACAAACCGAGAAAACCAGAGCTCAACTTGAATACTTCATTGACGAAGAAACAAACAAGATCATAGGTAAAAACAGTAAAACGCAGGAATATATTGTCCAAATTAAAAATCTTGAGCCAGCTGAAATTTGCAAAGCAGTCCGAGCATTTCGAAAAAACAATCAACTTATTGCAAGTGCCCGGTTACCTTATTGGCGTCCCTAGTCCTCTTGCCTGAAACAAGGTAATCTCATTGACCCTAGCTGCGCTTTTTTTATTATAAGTCCTTTGAGAATCACATTCTACACAAAGATCGAACCACATTTAATTACCATATCGTGAACTTAGAAATAAAGGAGGCGGGCACAGCTCGCAAAATTGCAACTGTAAGCTTTGATGCAAAAGAAGTTTCAGAAAAAGAGAATCAAGCTTGCCGCGAAATCAGTCGTGTTGCAAACATACCCGGTTTCCGCAAGGGCAAAGCACCAACATCTGTAATTCGAAAAAAGTTTTCCAAAGAACTAAAAGATGAACTAAATCGAAAGATTTCAACCGAGGCATATGAAGCCGTCCTTGCCGAAAAAGACCTTCGAGTATTTTCTATTCTTAATATTGATGCCGGGGAGCTAACTGCAGGCAATCCTGCCAATGTCGAGGTAACCATCGATATTGAACCGGAGTTCGAACTTCCGGAATTTGAAAAATTTGAGCTAACCACTCACCCCACTGATGTAAGCGAAGAAGATGTAGATAATGAACTCAAGTCTCTTTGTGATCAGCGAGCATCCTTTGATGTAGTTGATAGAAAAGCAAAAGAGAGCGATTATGTTAAATGCTCTTACGAAGGCAAAATAGATGATAATCCTGTTGCCGATTTAGTTCCAGATAAGCCCATGTACGGCAAGCAGAGTAATACATGGGAAGAAGCAGGACAGGTAAAAGGTCTTGGCGTAGATGCCATAGCCCAAGGTATTATTGGGATGGGAAAAGACGACAAGACTGTGGTGGAGGCAAAATTTGAGGATGATTTTGAAGTAACTCCTCTAGCCGGCAAATCAGTTTCATACAGCCTGGAAGTCCATGAAGTGCGTGAAAAGAAAGCACCCGAACCAGACTCCAAAGAGTTTCTTGAAGCACTAAAGGTTGAAAAATTGGATGATTTAAAAGACAAAATCAAAAAAGATCTGGAAACAAGAAAAGGGCATGAAAATGAAAATGCTAAACGTCAACAAGTGACCCAGAAGATTTTGGAAATGCCTGATTTCCCTCTTCCCCAGCAAGCAGTCGAGGACGAATCAAAAAATATTTTTCAAAATAATGTCCAGCGTGCCCTGCAAGGTGGAACCAAGCAGGAGCAGATTGAAGAAAAAAGGGATGAACTTTGGAAGCAATCTCAAACGCAAGCGGAAGCAAGAGTCAAACTGACACTCACTCTTGGTAAAGTTGCAGAACAAGAAAAAGTTGAGGTCAGCAATGAAGACCTTGCACAAGCCGCGACCAGGGAAGCTATGATGATGAGGAAGGACCCAACCGAATACGTCAAGGCATTGTCACAGGACAGAGCAAGGCTGAATCGCTTCAGGCAAGATATCTTGCACGACAAGGCACTTCAACTAGTTGTATCCAAAGGAATTGAGAAAGTTTGTGAAATTGACGAAGAGCATACAAACTAAGTACTAATTATTATGGGAGCTTATTTGCCACTACCGCATGTTTATGAACGAGAAGGCCGACAAGAACGGTCTTGGGATATATACAGTCGATTATTACGAGACCGCATTGTTTTTATTGGTACTCCAATTGACGACTTTGTTGCGAATTCAATTATCGCACAACTACTTTTCCTGCAAATGGAAGACCCAAAGAAAGATATCCATGTCTACATTAATTCCCCTGGAGGTAGTGTATCTGACGGAATGGCCATCTATGACACTCTCAATTTCATGCAGTGTGATATCGTGACCTATTGCATTGGTATGACTGCAAGCATGAGTACCGTGCTTCTTGCTGCAGGAACGCCAGGTAAAAGATACGCTCTCCCCAACAGTCGTGTGATGATTCACCAACCGAGTGGAGGAGCTGGTGGCCAAACCTCAGATATCTCAATCGCAGCTAAAGAAATTCTTAGATGGAGAAAAACGATAAATGAGATTCTGTCAAAGCACAGCGGTAAGGAAGTAAAGCAAATAGAACAAGATTCTGATCGAGATTACTACATGACGGCAGATGAAGCTCAAGCTTATGGTCTTGTAGACGAGGTAATTTCCCAAAAACCCAATAAGTAATTGGCTAAGCCCTCTAAAATTAATTTTTGTTCTTTTTGTGGGAAACCCCAGCAGGAAGTCAAAAAAATGATCGCTGGCCCGGCTAGTGTTTTCATTTGCGATTCATGTGTCCGTGTATGCAAAACGATTGTTGATCGAGAACTTGGGGACCAGGAGAAGAAAAAGAAAAAGGATTCATCAAAGCCCTTTTTCAATCTACAAAAGCCACAGGAAATAAAAGCACACCTAGACCACCATATTATTGGTCAGGAACATGCGAAAAAAGTTTTGTCAGTTGCTGTGCACAACCACTACAAACGACTTTCTTCGGAACTTGGTATGAGTTCTGACAACGACTCTAAACCATTTATGGCTCCAGAGTTGGAAGATGTGGAAATTGAAAAAAGTAATGTCCTTCTCCTTGGACCAACTGGCAGCGGTAAAACATTTCTTGCTCGTACGCTGGCGAAGATGCTTGATGTCCCCTTTGCCATTGCAGATGCCACTACCCTTACTGAAGCTGGATATGTTGGAGATGATGTAGAAAACATTGTACTAAGACTCCTGCAGTCTGCAGATCAAGATGTAGAAAAAGCACAGTGTGGGATTATTTATGTGGATGAGATTGATAAAATAGGTCGCAAAACCGATAATGTTTCCATTACCCGAGATGTTTCAGGAGAAGGCGTACAGCAAGCATTACTCAAGATTCTAGAAGGTACGATTTGCAATGTCCCACCCCAGGGTGGCAGAAAGCACCCAAATCAGGAATACATTCAACTAGACACTTCAAATATCTTATTTATATGTGGCGGAGCTTTTATTGATTTGGATCAAATTGTCGAACAACGTACAGGTTCTAAAACCGTTGGGTATTCTGCAACCGCACCGAAGGATTCCGCTGAACTACTTTCTGAAGTTAGGCCAGAAGATTTAGTAAAGTACGGACTTATCCCTGAATTCATCGGACGACTACCTGTGCTTTCCCTCCTTGAAGAATTGAGTCGCGATGAACTTGTTAAGGTTTTACGAGACACCCAAAACTCCCTTCTTAAGCAATATCAAAAGCTGTTTCTTATGGAGGGTGCTGAATTGAGATTTACCCGAGAGGCAGTACTAGCTATTGCTGACAAAGCAATCTTGATGAAAACAGGTGCTCGTGCACTCAGATCAATCATGGAAGATATCATGTTAGATATTATGTATGAACTTCCAAATATAGATCATCCTGTAGAGGTAGTGATTTCAGCCGGGGTTGTAAAAGGAAAATCCAAAGCAAAAGTTATCTCTATTCCTATCGGAAAAAAAGACGCAGCATAAAAAATTTTATTGGGGTATGGTTACTATACTTTTCCTGTAATTATTCTCAGGATTCTGGTCTTCTTTTCCAATAAGCTTCAATTTACTTGTAATTTGGATCCCTTTTACGGCACTCAGGCTATCCAAATACAGCTTCTCACTTCTTGCTTGGCCAGGTTTCATATTGGAAAATAAAAACACTCTATTGAGCCCCTTGTAACTAACATCTAATTTCATCTGATTAATCCAAGATGAGCCTTGATTTTGGACTGTGACTAAAAAAGGCACCGTGCCAGCTCCTGCTACTTGGGATAATGTTTCAGGTTCAAAATAATAGCCGACGAGGGCAGCATCATGATAATTACGATCATTCCTGTTAATAATTCTCTCCAGGTTTAATACGCCATGGCCGCTGAATTTATCAAAGCCAGGTTTCTCCGCTTCATTTGCATAAGTGAAAAGAAGCTCTTTGACCTGCTCGGGCGATAGACCAGGATTTCTGGCCAGCTCAGACAAGATAGCTCCTGAAACAAATGCAGATGCAGAAGATGTACCATTTAAAACAGCGTATTCATTCCCCGCATATGCACTAATCACATTAACTCCAGGAGCAGCAATATCCACCCCTTCACCGAAGTTGGAAAAAGTAGCAACACTGCCAGTTGAGTTTAAAGCTGAAACACCTATGACATCATCATATTTAGCCGGATATGAAACTTGCGAAGTTCCATCATTCCCAGACGCAGCGACAAGTAAAACTCCTTTATCTTTAGCATAATTTATTGCATTTTCTAATGTTCCACTGGGTCTGTCTCCACCCAAACTCAGATTAATTAAATTCACTCCCATATCAACTGCCGTGACGATGGCCTCAGATAAAGTGAACACATCGCCCTCCCCTTTTTCACTGAGCACCTCAATGGATATTATTTTTGCACCAGGTGCAATACCCTGGAAATCATCTGTAGAAGCAGCAATAATCGAGGCAATAGATGTACCATGACCAGAGTTCTCCACCTTATAAGGCTCATCCAGGAATGAAATAACTTCTCTTTCGATGTGAGCTAGAGATGGGTGAGAAAAATCTATAAAAGAATCTATAATTGCAAGAGTCGTCCCGCGTCCCCATTCACTTCGATCTTCATACAAACTTAACCATTGATCTACCGTCTTGGCTTTCTGTGCCGAGAGGTCAGTTTCCTCTACCTTTGGCTTCTGGGGTCTATAGACAGATTGGTTGACCTCCAGGTCATTGAGTCCTTTTCCCGTTTCCAATGCATCGGATGCACGGGCCGGATCCGTAACCCGAAAACGGGCAGTTAAAATCTGAGGAATAGAAGATCGAAGCTCAAGTCCTTTGGAGTCTAAATCTTGAAGAAAGCTAGACATTGACTGAAGCGAGGTGAAGCTGAGTGCAAAGTCATTAAACTTTTTATTTTCCAATAATTCTTTCAAGGATGGAGCCGTAACGAAAGCAGGAGCTGAAACCTTGCTTTCTTTAAAATATGGATCCTGTAATCGTCTAGATGTAGAAGAAATCGGAGGATTAACCTCAAGTAAATCCTCCATGGTAAGATCCCATTTAGATTGATAAATGAAACTTGCTAAAAATAAAAACAAGGAAGCTGAAAGCAAAAAAACGATAAAGCGTCTTCTCATAGCATTAGACTCTCGCTTATCCGCAGAAACCGAGCAAGATGAAATATTCTCTGCTATTTTATTTTGAAAAATAGGATTCTTATTGTTGGTCATGGCTTATCAGGTGCACTGCTCGCCCAAGCTTTTTTGAACAAAAATCAAATCGTTGATGTATGCGAGGCAAACCTTCCATATCATGCAAGTAAGGTAGCTGCAGGGTTAGTAAACCCTTTGATTGGCCCAAAACTTAATCCTCCAACCGATCTTCATGCATGCCTAACTGCAATCAACCACCTTACCGATTATTTCCAGAAAAAATGTGGAGTGAAGTTTTATCAATCCATCCCGCTGTTGAGGGTTTTTAAAAATCATGAACAAGCAGGATTGTGGAATAAAAGATCAATTACCCACCCTGACTTGTGCATTACCAAAGAGATTTTGAGTCAAAAAGAGGCTACCCATCATGGTGTAGAGGCTCCACATGGATTGGGTGTGACGAATTGCATGAGGCTTCATATCGCTGCTTTCCTCCAGTACTCGAAGCATCAACTCAAGGAGACTGATCATTGGATATCGGGGCTCGACATGTATGAGACCAAAGACTACGACAAAATAATTTTTTGTGAAGGGTTTAGAGTAATGCACAACCCATGGTTTTCCCACATCCCAATCGCACCAGTTAGAGGAGAAATTCTTGGGATCGATTCTTCTTTAAATACGAGTGTAAGTAACGGCACATGGGCGATACCCATTACTGAAAACCACTTCATCGCCGGTTCCACCTGGGACCACAAAATTATTGAAACCGGACCCAGCCCCGAGGGGAAAGAGCAAATCCTAAAGTCGCTTCATTTTATTAAGATTGATACCAGGAAAATCTCAAAACACCTGAGTGGAGTAAGAACTGGGACTATTGATCGAAACCCAACCCTCGGCTGCCATCATAAAAACAAGAAATTATTTCTTTTTAACGGATTTGGTTCCAGAGGATCCACGACCATACCCTTGCATGCAAAACAAATGGTGGAATATGTCCTCGGTCGTGCACCGCTTCCTGCAAAAATAGATATTACTCGATTCAATAAGTTGAATCATCTAACTAAATGAAACTAACCGAAAAAGTGCACTCCGTATTATCACAGCATCTCTCATTGGGAGATTGTGCTGTAGATATGACCGCCGGTAATGGTTGGGATACCCTATTCCTATCAAAATCGGTTGGCGAAAGCGGACATATATTCAGCTTCGACATTCAAAAAGCTGCAATCGCTCAAACTAAAAAATTAATGTCTGGAGCCGAGCAAACTAGCAATCTTACATTATTTCATTCCTGCCACACCAAGATTGAACAGAAAATCCCTCCTTCCTTTTATCAAAAAGTTAAAGCGATTACCTTTAACCTTGGATACCTGCCAACTTCTAACAAAACAATTATCACCACCCCTCAATCGACTCTTTGCGCTCTAGAAAAATCTTATGAATGGATGGCACAAGATGGAGTGATGACTATCCTCGCATACCGCGGCCATTCAGGCGGTTTAGAAGAAACACAAACCATAACTGAATGGACAAATAGAGTACCTGTACATCATGAAGTGATTATGGGAAATGAATCACCTGAATCACCTGTTTTATACGTTATAAAAAAATCAGAACGGATTTTGTAAGTCGATATCCTCTAGATAATTTACTCTCGGGTGAGCAAAGCCAAATAATTTAAGGAATTCCGTCTGGTATTCCTCAAAAGCTGTCAAATTATTTAAATTAGAAGAGTCAACTTGAGGCCATAACTTAATAATTTCCTGCTGGATGTCGTCCTTCATTTCCAAGTCGTCTAGACGAATACGCCCTGATGCATCCACCTTAATCTGATCAGTGTCAGAGAAAAGAAAATCACTAAACAATCGAGCCGTCTGCTCAATACATCCTTCATGGGACCCAGCTTGCCTCATGATTTTAAAAAGAATGGAAACATACAGGGGAACAACAGGAATTGCTGAACTTGCCTGGGTAACGACTGCTTTATTTACTGATACAAACGACCGACCCGACACTTTACTCTCGAGAAGCACGTTTAGGTCATGAGCACAATTCTCTAGATGCTCTTTGGCCCGCCCGATGGTACCATTGCGGTAAATCGGTTGGGTTACCTGAGGCCCAATGTAAGAATAGGCAATATTTATGCAGCCTTGGGCAAGCAGGTCCTCTTCGAGAAGCCTCTTTGTCCAAAGGGTCCAGTCATCACCTCCCATCACTTTTTCTGTACTTTCTATCTCTGCTTCAGATGCGGGATTTATTACGACTTCTTTGACTTCTTTTTTGTCAGTATCAAGCGTCTTATTTTTGTAGACCGAGCCGATAGGTTTCAAGCATGCCCGGTAGGTTTGACCATCGGTTGGGTCAGTCCGCCGGGGAGATGCTAGACTGTAGATAACGAGATCAAACTGCCCCATTTCCTTTGCTTTTTTTATCACTTCATCCTTACATTCCTGAGAAAAGGCATCCCCGTTGACATCAACAGCACAAATACCAGCTTCACGGGAAAACTTTTGAAAAGCCATGGAATTATAAAATCCAGCACTTGCTGGCTTATCTTCTTTGGGGGGGCGTTCAAAGTAAACGCCCAAGGTTTCAGCACCAGCAGAAAATGCTGCAGAGACCCGACTGGAAAGCCCATAGCCAGTCGAAGCACCAATTACCAATACACGTTTTGGTTTTTTTGGCTCTGAAATGAGATTCTCTTTGGCATGATTGATTTGATCACGAATATTCTCCAAACAACCGGTTGGGTGTGAAGTTATGCAAACGAATCCTTTAATTCTTGGCTTAATAATCATGATTATTCTTTATCACTATTGACTAAATTAAAGAAGTATAATTTTGCTAAGATAAACATTCATGGCCTATCCCAAAAAAAAGAAATATATCGAAACTGATTTAGTTGCTAATTTCATGGGACTTCCGAATGCAGATAAAACGATGTTTCTGTCCCAACCAAAATCAATCAATGCAGTCATTGAAAAGGCTTGGAGTGATTGGTCCATTGGAAGCAAAATTTCTCCAGAGGAAGTCATTTCTCGGAATTGGAATAAGGTTGTCGGAAATTTATTATCAACGAAATGTGCCCCCGATAGAATCGATAAGAGTGGGAAATTATATATCCGCTCGGCAAATGGACCAATCAAACAGGAATTATCTTTTATAAAAAGACAGATTCAATCTAGAATTTCTAAATTAAAAGGGTGCGAGATGATCAAGGAAATTAAGATTTGTTAACTCAGTGGAAATGGTCGACCGTTTTATATCGTGATGCCACCAACTTAAAAAGAAAAGCAGATATGCACACGAGAATCGTCCAAAACCAAAATTCAGATGCTCCCGGAAGTAAAGAATTTCCATTTTTGTCTACAAGAAAAAACTTTACTCCTGAAGCTACATAATTCCCCAGTGAAACAGTTAAAAGAAATAGTGCCATTACCACTGACTTCAAGGATTTTGGTGCTTGCGTGTATGCAAACTCCAAGCAGGTGATTGAAACTAAAATCTCCGAGATCGTCAGTACAAGGCAGGCTAAAACTTGCCACATCACACTGGGGTGTAATCCATCGTCTACCTGCATTTGGATCCATGAAACCATAGCAAAGGATACGCCCATAACCCATAAACCAAATCGCATCTTTCCAAGCGGGCTAATCGTAAAATACTTTCCAATAGAAGGATAAATAAAAAGAGAAAAACAAGGAATAAGCATTAAAATAAATAGCGGATTCCAAACCGCAGAGACTTGCGATGCCAGCATTTCCATACCCCCAAACCAAGGAATCCAATCTGGAATTATTCGATCAAGACTCCTAGCCTGCACTTGCCACAATGTACCAATCTGATCAAAAAGTGCCCAAAATAAAATAACAAATGAAAATACAAGCGAAAGCCTAAGCAAAATTTTAATATTATCTGTGGAAAAAGTTTCACGAAATAAAGATACGCCTTTAGGCGGAATATGAGTAAAATCATTTCTACCTAGCCAAAAAATTAAAGTGGCCATTCCCATTAACAAGCCAGGTAAACCGAATGCATAATGATGTCCAAATATAATTCCACCCATATCTATCGGCCCAACTAACCATGATACATACGGGTAAAGTGCTTCACCAAGAGATCCTTTCACTCTTCTGGCTTCGAGCAGAAAAGGGGTAAGTAATCCTGAAGCAAAAGCACCAAGATTAATGGAAAAATAAAACCATCCAAAAACTTTTGTAATGAGATGCTTATTCTGATCACAGAACTGATCACCCACATGAGATGAAACACATGGTTTTATTCCCCCTGAACCAATCGCTATCAATAAAAGTCCTACCAGTAGCCAAACTTTAGTATCGCCCCAAACGCCCATAAAGGCGAGACAACCATGTCCCAGGCAGTAGCAAAGTGACAAAAGTATAATTGTTTTATATTTGCCCCAAAATGCGTCGGCAACGAGCCCTCCAATTACAGGGAAAAAATAGGCTGACCCCACAAATAAGTGAACCCAAGCCTCAGCTGATTTTTCACCAAAAACTGCTAATTCTCCGCCTGGTTGGGTAAGATACAAGGTCATGTAAGCCAACAAGACACTTCGCATTCCATAAAAAGAGAACCGCTCGGCAACTTCATTACCAATAATAAATGGAATTCCAGGGGGTAAACGACTGGAGATAAGTGGTGAAGTTCTAAACATCTTAGTTGCGCAGAAAATCGTCTTCTTTTTTACGCCTTTTCAGTTCTTTATCTAAATCTTTCAAAATTGCATTTTTTTCATTCATGGAAGAATTTTGAGTTTTTCCGTCAGATAAAGAATTCGATTTGTTAATATAGTTCAAATAGACATTAAGCATCATACCGACTGAGCAAAATACTAGTGATAATATAAAATATCTATCTTGAAAAAAAGATAGGATGAATAGAAAAATAAACAAAATTAAATTTATAAGTTCAAATTTTTGGTGAAACATAAATATTTTCTTTCTCCGTCTCATTTAATTTTCAAGATTTACTAAAAGATTTTTTTGCGTTACCGGTTGAGGCAAATTGTATCGCTAATATGAAAATTTATAAAATACTTTCTATTCTTATACTTTGCGGATTTACTGGTTGTGAAATTCAAGATGTATCAAATTCTTTTGTAGATGATAATTCAACAAGCAAGCTTTTATCTGCTGGTGAGACTAATCCTGTGCACATAGAACCTGTAAATACTGATGAAATTTCACCGATCATTGATAAGCAGTTTCATCAAATCCGCAAAGAAACTGACATAAAATTAGATGAAAAAAAACCTCCACCTCTCCGACTGAAAGAAGTTGTTACCCCTAGCATTCAGCCAAAATTTTCGAAAGAATTACTTCAAGCTGTTGGTAATTGGCAGAAAATACCAAAATCTGTCTTTCCTCTTAAAAATGTGAGTATTCGAGAACCCGTTACTTTTAAACTTCTTGGAAAGAATGGACAAATCATGGCATCAATCCCTTTCCTTGCTGGTAAAGAAGTCGTGGCCAAATCGATTGTGGGCACAAATCTTCTTATTTCTCCAACAGTTGCCTCAAAGCTTGAAGCCAAGATAAGTTTTGAAAACACTGATTTTCAAGAGTGCGTTGCATTTCGCTTTGAAATGGGGAAAAAAATCATTAAAATGAGGAATGCGACAAAAAACAAATCACAAAATGCTTCGAACACAAGTGATAGTAAAAATGAAAAAAGAGGAACTGCCGATAAGGGTGAATTATTAATTCCTGGTGATTTTGGTCATGGGAAGTTCTGTATATGCTCTGATTGCAGGCAAAAAAGATTGGCATTAACCGGATCAATGAAATAAGATAAATTCATGAGTATTTCATCTACAAAGAAGAAAAGAAAAAAAGATATCGAAATCGGAGATTTCGTAAAAGAAACTGTAACTTCAAAAGGAAAAAAAAGGTGTGGTGAAGTATTAATGATATTGGCTGACAATCCTGGAGACCCTACCATGGAGTGCGTTGAAGTACATCCAGATGAGCTTACTCCTTTAGAAAAAGGTTCAGACGGCATGAGGACATTTAGAACCAAAAGATCCAAGCTAAAACCTTACACACCCAGAAAAGCTTTATTTTCCAAGAAAACTTTTGAGAAAGGTGATGTAGTTCGTCACAAAAGAGGGAGCACCATAAGATATGGCAGAATTGTCTGCTTTGTTCATCCTGATGGTTTGTATTCCACTTCACACGAAGAAGGATACAACGGAAAAGACCTTCTTGAATGCGTAGAAATTGAAAAGAAACCCGGTCTCCTTCAGAAGATTGGACCAGATGGAGAACCCAAGCGATTTCAAGGGCAAGGGAAAGATTGTAAAATCATCAAAGTCATTACAACAAATGCAAAAGGAGAAGACACAACAATGCACAGGCTTGATATTTCTGATGATGAGGATGAAATGTGATTAAGAAGTAATCTACTTCAATCCCAGGAATAAAACATCCAATTCATTTTTATTCACTCTTACTGTCCGTGAGTTTTTAAGCTTATAAGAATTCACACGATATGATCGAAGATTTCCGGTTTTATCCTGACAATTTATTCTAATAAGGCCAGTCGACCATTTAGTGTTACACCATCTGAGTGAATAAGCGGCAATCAAGTAATCAATGACCTCGGCACGGTTAAGGTAGTAATCATCATTTACTTTTCGCACTACCTTAGAAAAGAGACAGGATATTAATTCCTACACATCATAGTCACCGCTTTTAATTTTTTGGCAACTTGCAATAGAAACACCCGATAACTCAGCCGATTCTTTTAAAGTCTTACCTTCCAAAAGAAAGTCTTTTACCTGGGATACGACTTCTTGCGTAATTTTTTTGCGAGTGGATGAAATACCATACCTTTGATTGAAAGTAGCTTTTGCTATAGGAGGTAAACCATTAACATAACACTCCAAGTAATCGACAACGCTGCGAAATAACTTTCTACCGTCTGCACGAACATGGTTCTTATGGTCGTTTTTAATGAGACCATAGTGATTTTCTTTCTCAGATTTCGTAGATTTTTTCGCCTTAATTTGTTTCTCAATCTTTTTCTTTAAACGCTCAAGATCTTTTATACTGGTATCACTAGAAATATTCATAATAGGTAGGGATTAATAATTTTTAATCATCATTATAAAACTAGTTTTAAATGTAAAGTTTTAATATAAAGAGCGATCTAGACTTCTATATTGTATAGCTTCTAATAAGTGCTCTTTTTCAATGTTATCTGCCCCTCCCATATCGGCAATTGTCCGGGATACTTTTAGTATTCTGTTGTAGGCACGGGCAGAGAGGGACATTCGATCCATAGCTAAAGATAAAAGCTCCATATTGGCAGCAGAAATATTACAGAATTTATCGACTAAATTTTCTGACATATTTGCATTGGTTTTCGTGCGAGTATTTATTTGCTTAAATCTCTGAACTTGTAACTCACGACATTGCGAAACTCTATATCTAATATCACAAGAATTCTCTCCCTTTCTTTGTGCCTTTAAATCAGAAATACTAACTGCTGGTGCCTCAACGTGCAAATCGATACGATCTAGTAAAGGGCCGCTAATTTTATTACGATATCTTTGTATCTGAGGAATTGAGCACCGACAATTATTTTTCTCATCACCCAAATATCCGCATGGGCAGGGATTCATTGCAGCAACGAGCATAAACTGACATGGAAGAGTGATTTTACCAGCACTTCTTGAAATCGTAACAATTCCATCTTCAATCGGTTGACGAAGGACCTCTAACGCAGACCTCTTAAATTCCGGAAGTTCATCCATAAACAATACGCCATTATGTGCCAAGGAAACTTCTCCAGGTCCAGGTTTAGTTCCACCACCGAGTAATCCTACATCGCTGATGGTATGGTGTGGAGTTCGAATGGGTCGGACCATTCCCTCCCCTTGAAGAGAGGATGAAAGGCCTCCAATTGAGAAAATATTAAGTATTTCTAAGTATTCGTCGAGTGATGGGGTTGGCAGAATTGTTGGGATTCTTTTCGCGACCATAGACTTCCCCGACCCTGGAGGACCAATAATCAGCATATTATGACCTCCGCATACAGAAATCTCAACAGCTCTTTTCAGATTAAGCTGACCTTTTATTTCATTGAAATCGACATCAAAGGAGTCAGCGTTTGATGAAAAGTAAGGACAATTTTCTTTGATTAATGCAGAGATTTTGTGCTTACCTGAAAGAAAATCAACGGTTTCAGCTAATGACTTAACGGGATACACAGACAAACCTTCTACCAGAGAAGCTTCCCATGCTGAATCATGAGGAAGAATGATCCCTTTTTTTCCTAATTTCCGAGCTAAAACAGCCATGGCGAGCCCTCCCCTTATTCCACGAACTTCACCAGAAAGGCCTAGCTCCCCAGCAATTAAAAAATCGTCAACCCCAGAACCTTGAAAGTTGCCACAAGCAGCAAGTAAAGCCAAAGCAATTGGCAAATCAAATGATGCACCTTCTTTTTTTAGATCTCCTGGAGCCATGTTAATAGTCACCTTCGTCCTGGGTAAAGCAAAGCCCGAATTAGAGATACTAGAATTAACCCGGTCTAAAGCTTCCTTTACAGCAGCATCAGGTAATCCTACCAACACACACCGAGGTTCTCCTTTTTCTCCCCCGTTGGCTTCAACTGTAACTGGTAGTGCATCAATTCCCTGAAGAGCTGCAGATGTAGTTGAAGCAAGCATACGAAGACAATATTTTACTTCTTGCCCCTAGACTTAACCATATTTGACACTGTCTTAAATTCAGGGTGGTTTGACGATCCCAATAAAGAATATAAGACTGTCTCAAGACTTAAGATGGAAGCTCCTGCTTTTGATAGTTCTTTAAGAGCAAATCTGCTGTCGTTCTCATTTCGTGATAAAATACAATCTGAAAGTACGGTTACGCCTATACCACGCCTTAATGCATCGATAGCTGTCAAATAAACGCAAATTGATGTTTCAATACCAGATAATAAAAGATGGTTACAATCATTATTCTCCAGCCAATCACAAAATACATTGTTACCAAAAGCAGAAAAAGTATTCTTTTGAATCACCTTGGAATTGGGCAACCTGCTAGATAATGAACTCAAAGTCACACCAAGTTTTTCAGGAACTTGCTCGGTAAATGCAATGGGAATAGAGAAACACCCCATGGTATCGATTAAAAGCTCGAGTGAATCTAATAATGATTTTAAATTATCGTCATGTAAGCTAAGTGTTATCTTGGGCTGAATATCCATCACAATGGCAGACAGACCCTTTGCCCCTTTTAACAACGATAATTCCTCGCACTTGTTCATGGTTTATACTAAAAAATATATTGTAACTTCTAGAAATTCCTTTGGATGTAAAAAATACTTTAAAAAAAGATGAATAAAACTTTAGTAATTTGCTGCATCGTTATCACAACATGCTTGATGTGTCAGTCTTGTCAAAAGAGAAAGATTGATCAATCAAAGATTACAATGAGGCCAAAAATTTTTCTAGAAGGTGCTTCTCCTGTGCCACTATTTAACGAATATGACATCAGAGGTGCTCAGATTGGTACCGTTGAAAATATTTTCTCTGAAGACGAAAATGACCGGGTATATGCAGTTTGGCTCACTCTTGATCGAAGAAGTTCATTTTTCTTGCAAAAAGAAACGACAACAAGGCTAGGTAGTCGCTTACAATTAGTTTCCAACGGCCAGATCCTTGGTATACATCCTATTGAAAAAACAATAAGTAACGGCATCGTACCCTTTATACTTTCAACAAGTATGACTGAACAAGCAGCTAGAACACTCTACGAACAGCTAGGGCAATCTCTACTATATATCCAAGCTGAACTTGCAAACGAGCGAAGATGAGGTGCACCCTACTATTTTCGTTTATATTCCTATTCTTTTTCCAGGCTTTCACCTCTGCTCAGGGTTATCGCTTATCTTGGCCTACACCTAATCCATCTTTTGCAAAAGGATTGGGTTATTCAACTTTTCTACAAAAAACTGGTCCCGACAAAGAATATGCATCTGGAGCTTTTGGATGCGTTCGGAACAATGGCTATAAATTTCATGAAGGGGTTGATTTATTTCCTGTAAGGAGGGATAAAGTTGGAAAAGCAGAAGACAATATATTTGCTTCGATGGACGGAATCGTTGCCCACATAAATAAGACTTCCTCTTACAGTTCATACGGAAAGTATATCGTACTTGAGCATCCCAATTGTAAACCAGCCCTATATTCATTATACGCTCACCTATCAAAAATATCTCCCAAACTAAATATTGGCACCAAGGTTACAGTTGCAGAGGAAATTGGAGTCATGGGAAATACATCGTCTTTTCGAATTCCTATCAGTCGTTCACATTTACATTTCGAAATTGGTCTTAGGCTCTCCAACAGTTTTCAACAATGGTTTGACTCGAAGAAATTCAAAACTCAAAATAGGCATGGAAATTATAGTGGATTTAATTTAGTAGGGATTGACCCCCTTCATTTCTTCGCTGAATACCAAAAAAAGTCTTTCAAGCAACCTCTTGATTTGATCAAAAACTTGCCTGTAATTCTGAAGGTTAGAGTCAGAAGTTCTAAGACAGTTGACTTTGCAACGAGGTACCCTGAACTTTGTCCAAATTATGATCCTCAGGCAAAAATCTGGGACTGCTCTATGGGTCCTTATGGGATACCGCTCAAAATTGAACCCGCTAGAAGCATAACTTCGCTAGACAAAAAAATTCAAATTTTAAGCTATGACCTTCATGGAAATAAGAAACCCTGTCGAAGCTTAGTGATTCGCCAGGGAGGCCAATATACACCATCCGAGCAGCTTAAAACATATATAGAACTTTTATTTGGCCAATAAATTTCTGCCTTCAGTTTTGCAAACCATTGCCTACTTTGTATCTTCTCATGGCCTTGGCCACGCGACAAGGTCAGTAGCTGTCATCAATGATATACACGCATGCAGAAAAGATATTCATTTCCTTATCGTAAGTGATCTACCTTATTTATTTTGGAAAAAGAATTTAGACCCAGCGATTCTCTTCGATACTTACCAACTCAAAACAGACATTGGCTTGCTTCAAACGGATCCCTTAAACTTCAATCTCCCCAAAAGTGTTGGAATGATCAGCCAGTACCTTAGCAGACCGGTCGATTACTATAGTAAGTTATTGATAAGCATGGAAAAATATAATCTGTGTCATATAGTTTGTGACATTTCTCCTCTTGGGATAAACAT
>Ga0206129_10000526_pt1 | contig 58864 bp, 50 predicted proteins | sample Helgoland_Spring_8_FD_148616 | JGI IMG/M metagenome (GOLD analysis project Ga0206129, IMG submission 148616) | Pelagic subsurface seawater microbial communities from Kabeltonne, Helgoland, North Sea - Helgoland_Spring_Bloom_20160502_2 | ecosystem: Environmental > Aquatic > Marine > Epipelagic ...
CATTGCTGTAGAGCATGCCGAGTCGGTATTGCTTTTAAGGGGATTGCATGCCCAGGTGCACGCACACAACGGTCCCAGTTGCCAGCTCTTCTTATCCAACGGATTCGACGAAGTGGGACGGTTCAAAGACTGGACCAGGACCCAAGAAGGCTGGCACGATGCAGTGTTGTTTCAGCGCACCTTTAATACAGATGACGCATGATTCGGAAAGGGTCAAAGGTGCTAAAAATGGGCGCCGTCATTTTGGTGGCTGCGCTAGGTTTTGGGGGATGGGCATGGAACACCGCCTTTCGCCCGAATTCGCTGGAATCGGAAGGGAGGTACATTCTCGACCCAGGAACTTCTGCCGACAGCGCAGTAGCGCAGCTCGCACAAGAAGGACGCGTCCGCAATGCCGCGTCCTTTAGCCGATACCTCAGTTGGAGGGGATGGGATGTCGAGGGAGGACTGCGTGCTGGTCGATACATGATCCCCAATGGCCTAGACAACCGAGGTCTGGCGAGGCTCTTGCGATCAGGGGCGCGTGAGGCAGTCCGGGTGCGCTTCAATGCTGCCCGTCTCCCCTCTGATGTGGCAGAAACGGTGGCCGATCAACTGGCGTTGAATCCAGGTGACATCCTCGCAGCCATGACCGACCCCCTGACTGCCGCCCGGAATGGAACAGATGTAGAGGCCTTCAGAACACGCTTCATACCAAACACTTATGAGATGTGGTTCGACATTGCGGCCCCAGAATTTGTAGACCGCATGGTGAGGGAGTGGAAAATCTGGTGGTCTTTGGAGAAGCGGGCTCAAGCCGAAGCGCTGGGCCTGACCCCCGAAGAAGTCGGGGTCTTGGCTTCAATCGTAAAGTCCGAAACGTCCCGAATGGACGAAGCTCCTACCGTGGCGGGATTGTATCTGAACAGGTTGCGAAAAGGCATGCGTCTGCAAGCGGACCCCACCCTGATTTATGCCTTGGGAGACTTTTCGATTCGCCGTGTGCTGAACGTGCACAGAAAAATTGACAGCCCTTACAACACTTATCAGAATGCGGGCCTGCCTCCCGGCCCCATTAATTTTCCGGAGCCCTCCTACTTAAACGCTGTGCTCAACGCCGAAGAGCATGACTTCATCTTCATGTGTGCAAGGGAGGACTTTAGTGGTTATCATGCATTTGCACAGACCAATCGGGAACATGAACGCAATGCCCGGCGCTACAGAAAAGCCCTCGATAAGCAAGGCGTCTACAAGTGACCAGTGAACAAGCCGGGCAGTAGGGTGTAATTTTGCCACCGGATTTAAGTTCCATGGACGCACCTGTACAGTTGAAACTGGCCCCACTGGCCATTTTGGTCCTCATCCAATGGGCTGGAATCCATACCAGTCAAGCGCAAAACTGGCCAGTTGAATTGCCCCGAAAGCCCAAAGCAGAGGCCATTCAGGTTGAGGAGCAATCCATTGTGGTCGATGGGGATCTGAGCGATGCTGCTTGGCAAAGCATCAGACCAGAGACCGAGCTTCACGAATTCAAGCCTGTCCCTTTTGCCGACCCCAAGCAAAAAACCGAAGTCAGGTTTGCCTTTGATGACCGTGCCCTCTACATCGGTGCCCGCATGTGGGACTCCGCTCCGGACAGCATTCTACACCAACTGATTCAACGGGATGGCGGTGGCAACACTGATGTGTTTGGTATCTGGTTCAATTGCTTTGACGATGGCGTGAATGGGGTGCGCTTCTCTGTGACACCCGATGGCGTGCAGTCGGACGAGCTGCTCACCACCGATGGATCGGATGGAAGTTGGAATGCCGTTTGGCAATCTGAATGTCGGATAGATGCAGACGGTTGGACCGCTGAATTTGCCCTGCCATGGTCTGTTTTTCGCTTTACTGACCAAGGAGAAGAAGAGCAGCAATGGGGCATGAACTTTTACCGCTATATCCGGCGCTACCGTTCCGATTATGTGTGGCGGGCGATGGACCCGAACCAAGAGGGCCTGATGAACCAAGGGGGGCTCTTAACTGGCATTCAAGGTATCGCCCCACCTCCGCGGTTCAGCCTGTATCCCTATGCGAGCACTTACATCAATGCCGAGGATGGACAAACCAATGTGGCCGTGAATGGAGGCCTCGACCTCAAGGTCGGCATGGGCGAAGCGTTCACCTTGGACATGACACTGGTCCCAGATTTCGGCCAGGTCGTAGCGGACAACCTTGTGCTCAACCTCAGTCCTTACGAGGTCCGTTTCAACGAGAACCGGCAGTTCTTTACCGAAGGAACAGAGCTGTTCAACAAGACGTCCAACTTCTACAGCCGCAGGGTGGGAGCTGGAGAACAGCTGCTGAACGCCTCGAAGGTGACGGGGCGAACATCAACCGGCACGGGCTTGGGGCTCCTCAATGCCCTGTCCCAAGATGGAAACGGTGAACTGACGGACTTTTCGGTCGCTGTTGTGGACCAAAACCTGCCCAATAACGGCTTTGTCGCTGTGCAGAGTGGACAGGTCATCCGCGAAGGTGACCGCCGCGATGATTGGGTAGGCAGTGCCGCCTTTGAAGTCCGTGATTCACTCCAACGCTGGTCCCTTTACGGGCAAGGCGGTGTCAACCGGCGGTCTGACCTGAACAGCGGGGAAGGCGAAGGCCACGGCTGGTCCCTTGAATTCAGCCGCATCAAAGGGCGCCTGCAATGGACGGCAGGACACTACACCGAAACTCCCGAGTACGACCCGAATGCCATCGGATTCTTGTCGGCACCCAATGCCGCCGTGGATTACGCGAACATTGAATACCGCATCCCTCAGCCCTTTGAGGTGTTGGGCATGGGCTTCAACAGCATGTCGTGGGAGTTTAGTACTGAGCGGGAAATGCTGCACACTCCCCGCTCTTTTGTCAGCCAGCAATACGACCTGGAATGGAGGCTGTTCCTTGCCAGCTTTGACTTTGTCAAATTCGGGGCCACCACCATGCCCTATGATGGCCGGGATTACTTCGCACCCCGTTTGGAAGGCCGGTTCTGGCAGATCCCCAAGTGGTGGTCTTGGGATGCCTTTATGAGCACCGATTACCGCCGGGAATTCGCCATGGACGTGGGCACTTGGAATGCAGGCGGCGCTTTGTACCCCGACTGGAAAGAACGCAACTTCAGGCTCGAACCGATTTGGCGTCCCAACGACCATTTTCGGGTCAGCCACGTGTACAGCCACCAAGACAAATTCAACGAGCGGGGATGGTCGGCCTTGGTGGACTCGCTTCCAAACGGCGCCTCCTTGGGAGAGACGAAAAGCCTTTGGGCGAAGAGAAACAACTACTCGCGCACCCACGTTTTAAATGCCTCCTATGTGCTGGACAACCGCAAGGGCATCACCTTCCGACTCCGGCATTACTGGAGCCGGGTAGAAAACGGCAGCTTTTACTTCTTGGATAACAATGGGCTGCTTGAACCTACCGACGACATTACCCTCGACGACGACGGCACCAGCATGTACGACATCAGCTACAATGCGTGGTCCATCGATTGCGTTTTTCGCTGGATTTTCGCACCGGGAAGTGAGTTATCGGTAGTCTGGAAGAACCTGCTGGAAAGCCAGGGCGACATGCTGCCTGACACCTATGCCGAAAACCTCGATGATGTGCTGCGCGTGCCCCACCGCAACAGCTTTTCGATCAAGGCGATTTACTTTCTTGATTACGCTGACCTGACCGGGCGTCGCTGACGGGCCTCATGGCTTCAGTCCATCCAAGGTGAAGACCCGGTGACCAATGTTGCCGGCCGCATCAATTGACCACACCCTGATCTCCTCTTTTTCTCGCCCATCGAGCACCCCATCACTCAACGCATAGCTCAACACCCCTTTATCCAATCCCCAGCGCATCCAGTGGTCGCCGCAGCGACCCTCCCAACGGTCGATCCCGCTCAACCCATCCTCAACCGAGATGGTCAATATCCCGTCCTCCAACTGCGGCTCTTCCAATACCGGAGCTACCGTGTCTTGCTTGAGTTCGAATCGACCAAAACGGTCCAGCCGCACTTGAACAAAGCCATCGTGCTCGTCGGACATCCAAGTGCCATTCACCTCACCTTCTTGGTCCAAAATGCACAGCACCATCGGGGTCCCTGTTCCCATGTATTCGACAGGGACGGGTGCGGTGAGAGTATAGTCTGACCGGGTCACCCGCGCTTCGGACCACACTTTGAAAGTGCCTGGCCCCGTGTGCTCTATGTCAATGGCAGCATCGCCGTACAAGGCATTGGCGGGGACCTCTACCACGATCCCTTCGTGCTCTATTTTGTGGGAACGGTTGTATTCGAGCGGCGCTGCCAGCAGGCTGTCTGCTTTGCCCGAAAGAGAGTCCCCCCACAACCACAGGCCTGCTTGTGTTTCGTTTCCGGCTGCGTCCAGAAGCAGCACCTCGATGCGTGCAGAATCGCCAGGCCCAATCAGGCAAGCCGATCCAACAGGGGCCTTTTGGTAGATGTCCAATCGGTTTCCCGGCAGCCGCTGCACCCTGTGAACCCTGCCTTTTCTATCCTGCCATGCAGGCAGATCAATGTGTGCAGAGACATCGCTGTTGGTCGCAAAATCCAAGGTGTCCATCCTGTGGCTGTGAACCAGCGAATCGTTCATCCAGACATCGACTCCATATGGGCCGTGTGTGAAACGCTCTCCATCAAGCCTGTCAAAACCTTCAATGCCGAGAGAAAAGGGACCGGATACACGCAGGCCATCGCCGTAGGCAGCTGTCCACCGGAAGCGGTCTGTACCGCCCTCTACCGTACCTGTATTTTCTGGAATCACCCAGACCCCCCTGAACTCCGGCGGTATCAAGTCTTGGGTAACTCCAGCACCCTCGAACGTCCAGTGCAGCGGGTTCATCGGCCGCTGCGACTTTGCATCCCTCAACTCAAAGTGCAGGTGGGGACCAAAACTGCCGCCTGTATTGCCACTCCACCCCAGGGTGTCGCCTGCCGAAAACGAAAAAGCGGCCGAAGGACGGCCATCGAAGGCCCATTTCTCCTGTCCATACTGTTGTGACTTGAGCCACCGTTCGATGTCGGGATGAAACGCGGACAAATGGGCGTAAACACTCGTCAGGCCTCCACCATTGAGATACAGGGCCAACCCATAGCCACGGTGCGAGACTTTGATGCGCGAAACCGTGCCTTCATGCGCAGCAAGCACCGGAATGCCCGAACGCCCTTCGGTTCGAACGTCCAGTCCAGTGTGAAAATGTCCTGTACGGATTTCACCGAAGTTGCCACTAAACTTGAGCGGAATAGGAAGCGGAGAATGCAGCGTATCCTGGGCACACAAACCACTGCACCACCAAAAAAAACCAGCCACAACGAAGGCCCGTGCGCCCAAAATCCGATTCATTCCCTGTAGCATGTTTGCAAATTACCGCGTTGGTGTCATCCCCTCGAAAGCAAAGGTTAAATTTGAGAACGTGGAAGAGAAACGGCATCCCGATTACGCCCTGCTGGGCGATGTGCTTGAAGACATCAAAAAGAGAACGTCAGGACTGATTGCAGAGCGCAAACAGCTGACGGAGGAAAACGCGCGTTTAACAGGGCGCATTCAAGCCCTTGAAATGCAGCTTGCACAATGTCAAGACGCAAAAGCAGAAGCTGAAACTGCCCCTTCTTTCGCTCCCACCCCTACCCCCAACCCTGTCCACTCCTCCAATCCCGTAGTCGGTGAACGCATCAGGGCCCTCGTCGAAGAAATTGACGCGTGCATTGCCCTCATGCCCCGCACCCGGGACATGGCCTCGGCCGAAATCATGACCGCATGAACGAGTCTTCCATACAAGTCACCATTGCAGGACGCACTTATCCGCTCACCGTAGCGGATGGAGAAGCGAAAAGCGTGCGTGATGCAGCAGGAAGAATCGATGAAATTGTGCAACGGTTTCAGCGCGATTACGGTGTCTCAGACCGTCAAGATCTCTTGGCGATGGCTGCATTGCAGTTGCTGAGCGACGCGGCCTCCGCCCCTTCTGAAGAAAAACCTGAACCTACCGGTGTCCCCACCGAAGTGTTTGATGGCTTGGAAGAAGTGCGGTCTCTGCTTGCTCAAGCGGGCATTGCTCCGGAGGACCGACAGGATCCAACATCCTGACCCCCATGGACCCCATACCCTATATCATCGGCGCACTGGCCGGCCTCATCTTAGGAGGAGGCTTGGCATATGCCCTTTTGAACCGCATGCTGCAATCCAAGGCTGATCAAGTCATCAAAGAAGCGGAGCAGAAAGGCGAAAACATTAAGGAGAAAAAAATCCTCCAGGCCAAAGAGAAGTTTTTGAAGCTCAAGGAAGAGCATGGCAAAGAGCTAAAGTCCCGCAACAGCAAAGTGCAGGCCCTCGAAGACAAACTCAAAAATCAAGAGCGCAACCTCAATCGCGACGACCAGCAGCTCAAAGACCGCCGCTCCCGCCTCAAGCGCGAAGAGGAGACCCTCCAGGCGCGTCTGAAGGCCAACGAGGCCAAGCACAAGGAGCTCGAAAAGACGCAAACCCAAGCGGCCAAACTGCTCTCAGAAGTGGCCGGCATGTCTGTGGATGCTGCCAAGAATGAACTTCAAGAACAGATCTTAGGTGACGCCCGGGCCATGGCTGCCCAGCAAGTCCAAGACATCTTGGATGATGCCCACAGCCGTGCCAATCAAGACGCCAAAAAAGTGGTCATCCAGACCATTCAGCGCGTGGCCACTGAACACGCCATTGAAAACAGCGTGTCGGTATTCAACATCGGAAGCGATGACATTAAGGGACGCATCATTGGACGAGAAGGACGCAACATCCGGGCTTTAGAAGCCGCCACTGGCGTTGAGTTTATCGTAGATGACACACCCGAGGCCATCATCATCAGCTGTTTCGACCCTGTCCGCCGGGAAATTGCACGTCTGAGCCTCCACCAACTGGTCTCAGATGGCCGCATCCACCCTGCCCGCATTGAAGAGGTCGTTGCCAAGACGTCCCGTAAAATCGAGGAAGAAATTCTGCAGACTGGCAAGCGCACCGTCATCGATCTGGGCATCCCCAACATGGCCAATGCGTTGGTTCGCATGGTCGGCCGAATGAAATACCGCTCCAGTTACGGCCAGAACTTGTTGCAGCACAGCCGAGAAGTGGCCAATCTCTGCGCCACCATGGCGGCAGAGCTCGGCTTGGACACAAAAGCCGCAAAACGGGCAGGCCTGCTCCACGACATTGGCAAGGTCAGCGATGAAGAGAGTGAAATGCCCCACGCGCTGCTCGGCATGAAAATCGCCGAAAAGGCCGGCGAGCGTCCAGACGTTCTCAATGCCATTGGTGCCCACCACGACGAAATCGAGATGACTTCCCTCATCTCTCCCATCGTGCAGGTTTGCGACGCCATTTCTGGTGCGCGCCCCGGTGCCCGCCGTGAGGTCGTTGAGAGCTATATCCAGCGCCTCAAGGACTTGGAAAACATTGCCCTCGAACAACCAGGCGTAACCCAGAGCTATGCCATCCAAGCCGGTCGCGAACTGCGCGTAATGGTGGCCAGCGAGGAGGTCAATGACGAAATGGCCGAGCAAATCTCGTTCAGCATCTCACAACGGATCATGAATGAAATGACCTACCCAGGCCAAGTGAAGGTTACGGTGATCCGAGAGACCAGGGCCGTCAGTGTGGCCAAATGAGCGACGCCCCAGAAGGCCGACTTGCCCAATCTGTCCGATGGCAGACCCTGAATGTCGGCTTTCAGGTGCTTTTTCAACTGGCCTTCATCAAGGCCCTCTCCATCTTTCTCTCTGAGGCAGAATGGGGCATCATTGGGATTGCCCTTGGCATCATTGGCATCATTGAGATTTTTGCGCAACTGGGTGTCGGCCCATCGCTGATCCAGCGCAAAACTCTTACTGAAGCGCAGGTTTCCGCCGCCTTTTGGGTGTCCCTTCTTCTGGGACTGTTGTTTGGTCTGACCACATTTTTTACGGCGCCACTCATCGCCCAATTCTACCACAGGGCAGATCTGATTCCGCTGCTGCGCTTCATTGCATTGAGCTTTCCATTGGCCGGATTGGCTTTGGTTCCACGTGCCATGCTCATTCGAAAGATGGACTTTCGAAACCTGTTTTGGTCCTCTCTGATTGCGATGCCCATCGGCAACGGTCTGATTGGTATTCTCGCCGCCTACAATGGCTGGGGGGTGTATGCTTATGCAGGCGCACTGTTGGCCCAAAACGCACTGCTGGGCTTGAACTACTGGTTCCGGGCTGGCGTTCGCATCCACAAACCTGCCTTCGCTCCTGCGCAGCCCCTTTTCAAATACGGCGCATCCAGCACGGTATTCAACTTTTTGAATTACGCCGCTTCCCGGCTTGATGTCCTTGTTCTCGGACGGTTTTTGCCAGAGAGTCGCAACGCCGACCAGGGGATTTATGACCGCTCGAATTACATGATGACGCTGCCCATCACCCTGCTCGGCAAACTCTCCGACAGTGTGCTCTTTAGCAGTATGAGCGAAGTGCAGGAAAACCGAGAGCGCCTCAGAGACATCTTCCTGGGAGGCCTTTATTTCACAGCTTGCCTCGTCTTCCCCGGGGTGGTCCTCTTGGAGCTGTATACCGAGGAGTTCGTCCTGGCCCTTTTGGATGAAAAGCTGCTCCCCACCGTCCCCATCATCCGGATCCTATATGCTGCTGTCTTTTTGCGCAGTTGGATCAAGGTGTGCGACGCCACAGTGCGGGCTACTGACACCATTGGAGCTGCGTCCATTGTCAAGGCTGTTTTCTGCGCGGGCCTGACTTTCTCGGCTTACTTGGGTTATCAATATGGCTTCAAGACGCTGGCTTGGGGCGTCGTGGTGTCCACGCTTCTGCAAGCCTTGGCAATGCTGACACTGACTGCGCGAAAACTGAACCTTCGATGGAGCGTAATGTTGTCGACTGCTGGTCCCGGTCTCATCCTGGGATTGGTCACCTTGTGCGCGGCTGGCCCGGCCACTTTCCTGCATGACATTCACTGGCTGTCAAGGTTGGGCTTGGGTGTTTTGACGGCCACCGCGGGAGTCCTCGCATGGGCCTGGTTTTACCCCCGTTCCCTGCAACATGGAGCCAACAACATTCTCGCCCAAATCGCCGTCCGCATGCCAGTTAAGGCCCTGAAGAAGCGATGGATGCAGTAAAGCGGTATTCCACGCTGAGTAAAGGTTAATTTTGCCGGCCCATGCCCGGTTGGTTCCGTCATATTTCCGTTGTCTTTTGGCTCTGTTCGGCACCCTTGTTGACCCTCGGTCAAGCACGCGGTTTTTCCCCGGATAGCCTCTTCATAGAAGGACGGATTGCCACCCCCACTGACAGCATTTTGACCGAAACGGCCCTTCAGGTCAAATTGGGCGACTTTACCCTGACCGCTGGCGACAGCGTCGGGGTTGCTGTGCACAGGGGCACCTCGCTGACCGGTTGGGCCCGTGGTTTTCAAGGGCGGCTACAATTCGAAGTCCCTTGGCCGAAATACGCCGACACCTGCCGGCTCTGGTTGGGGTGCGACACGCTGGGACTGACCGCTGTTTGCGCAACAGACACCATGCACTGGTCCTGGACCTCTGAAGACACCGGCTGCTTTCCTGTGACCACATCTCGAGCAGTGGCTCAGGTTTTGGCGCGGGCACAGCGGCTCCCTTTTGAATCGTCGCGGCTCAGTCTCATCGTGGATTGGTTGGGAGGGAAATGTGTAAATGCCTCACAAATTGAACGTTTGGCCTCCGCGTTTGATGACGAGGCAAGGCGGCTGCAAATCATCCAATCCGCTACCCCTGTTTCCCCCTCTGAGGTCCACAGATTAACAGGGCTGTTCGCGTCCCAACATTACCGTTCTGTTTTTATTCAATGGGCCTCAACGTCGCACTGAGCACCTGCCGTGTTAATCCTGTGGGTAACTCCAGAGGTTTTGCCCTTGCAACAACAAGCGATTCGGGTTGTTTTGAACTCCAGAGTTACTGACCATGCCTACCACCACGCATACCATCCACAATTTCTCCGCAGGCCCCTGCATTCTTCCAGAATCTGTGCTTCAGCAGGCATCCGAAGCCGTGCGCGAGCTCGATGGCGGGGGACTCAGCTTGATCGAGATCTCGCACCGCAGCAAGCCCTTTGTGGCCGTCATGGAAGAAGCCCGGAACTTGGTGAGGTCCGAATTGAGCTTGCCCGACCATTATGAAGTCTTGTTTCTGCAAGGAGGAGCAAGCTTGGGTTTCCTGACAACGGCCCTGAACTTCACCCCTTCCGATGGCAGCATGGATTATGCCGTGACCGGAACCTGGGCCAAAAAGGCCTTGAAGGAAGCCCGGAAAATGGGCGCAGCACAAGCCTTGACCTCAAGCGAAGACAGCGGATTCAACCACATCCCTGACTTGCCTGCAACTTCTGCTGCCGATGCCGTGCACATTACCACAAACAACACGATTTACGGCACACAGTACGCCGGTGACCCCATCGTGGACAAGCCCCTTGTGGCCGACATGTCCTCGGACATCTTTTCGCGGCCCATTGACATCGAGAAATACGCCTGTATTTATGCGGGTGCCCAGAAAAACATGGGACCTGCAGGCACGGTGCTCTACATCTACGACACACGCCAAGCGGGCAAGACTGGACGTGATTTGCCCAGTTATTTGGACTTAGAAGTGCATGCGGACAAAGACAGCATGTTTAACACACCGCCTGTCTTTGCGATCTACACCAGCATGCTCACGTTGCGCTGGCTCAAAGGCGAGGGTGGCGTAGGTGAAATGCAGCAACGCAATGCAGCCAAAGCAGCCTGTATTTATGGCGAGATTGACCGCAATCCTCTGTTCAATGGATATGCGGCTTCCGGCTCTAGGAGTGTGATGAACGCCACGTTCACCGCTGCCAACGACGCACACACCCCCTTGTTTTTGGAAGCGTGCGATGCTGCAGGCATCAATGGAATGAAAGGACACCGTTCTATCGGTGGCTTCCGCGCATCCATGTACAACGCCCTGCCCCTCTCCAGCGTCGAAGTGCTCGCCGATGTCATGAAAGAATTCGAGCGTACCCACGGCTAACCCTCACCAAGACTTTACCTCTGATCATGAAAGTTCTCGCCAACGACGGCATTTCTGCCAAGGCCCAAGCACAACTCGAGGCCGCGGGTGTGCATGTTTCTACTGACCATGTGGAACAAGCCAACCTCATCGACACCCTCAACAAAGAAGGCTATGATGGCATTTTGGTGCGCAGCGCTACCAAAGTCCGCCAAGACCTGATCGATGCGTGTCCCCACCTTCGCTTCATCGGCCGAGGTGGCGTGGGCATGGACAACATCGATGTGGAATATGCCCGTGAACAAGGCCGCGTTGTGTTCAACACCCCTGCTGCGAGTTCACAGAGTGTCGCCGAACTCGTCATGGCGCACTTGTTTGCCATGGCCCGCTCCCTGCAACACAGCTACCACGCCATGCCTGAAGAGGGCGCTGAAGCATTCAAGGTGCTCAAAAAAGCATACGCCAAGGGCATTGAGCTCCGCGGCAAAACCTTGGGCATTGTTGGGTTTGGCCGCATCGGTTCCGCCGTGGCCCAGTATGCCCTCGGATGTGGCATGCATGTCATAGGTGTGGACCGCGAAGGCACCTCTCGCACTGTTCACGTGCAAGTGCCTGTCGGAGGAGCCAAACTTCAAGATATAGCAGTCGAAATCCCGCTGGTTTCCCTGGAAGACATGCTCGCCCAAGCCGATGCGATCACCTTCCATGTCCCCGCACAAGCAGACGGTTCTCCTGTGCTCGGCGCTGAAGGCATTGCTTCCATGAAACCTGGATCCATGTTGGTCAATACAGCCCGAGGCGGAACGGTGGACGAAACAGCGGTGCGCGCTGCTGTCGAATCTGGTCATTTGCGGGGTGCTGCTCTGGATGTTTTCGTGGGCGAACCCAACCCCGACGCAGCTTTGCTGAAAGTCCCCGGTTTGGCGCTCACCCCGCACATTGGTGCGGCAACACTAGAAGCCCAAGATCGGATTGGAGACGAACTCGTTGAACGCATTCTCGAATTGCGTTAATTCGAACCCGCTACCGGTACCTTCCGGCGCGCCCGTTCAATGAAAACGAAGCCGCCCCTCCTATTGCAGCCCTTTCAGGGTGTTTTGCCCAGTCGGGATAAGGCCCACCTTGTGGCCACCCGAAGTTATTTGAGCTACAGTGATTACGAGCTCCAAGACAAATTGGCCCGCAATCCATACAGTTATCTCCACGTCATTCATCCAGATGGTGATTTGGACTCGAGCAAAGACCTGCAAGCTGTCCGAAAAGCCTATACCGGCTTTCTGGAAAGGGGATGGCTAGAACGTGATGAGCGACAGAATTACTATGTCTTGAGCCAATCTGGACCCATGGGCACTTGCACAGGGGTCGTTGGCCTCATCCCTACTTCTGAAGCCCAAGCCGGCCGCATCAAAGTGCACGAAGCGACATTGGCGAACCGCGAAAACCTATTTGCCCGCTACCTCTCTGAAGTGGGACTCAATGCTGAGCCGACCCTCCTTGCACATGCCCATAACCCTCTTGTTGACGAGGCCATTGGTGGCGTCACCAAACAGGATGCAGACTTTGATTTCACCACCGCCGATGGAATCCGGCACACCCTGTGGAGACCGGCAACGTCTGAGTTGGTCAAACTCGAAGCGGCATTTGCAACGGTGGATCACGCCTACATCGCAGATGGTCATCATAGGGTGGCTTCGAGCATGAGGTTGGCGGAGACGCATCCCAACAAACAAAGGGCCCATGCTTTTATGGCCTTGCTGGTCTCAGGGGAACATTTGATGTTCCGAGGTTTTCATCGGACCGTTCAGGCGACAGACAAACAGGAATACGCCAAGGTCCTTGCCCAGCTGACCCAGCTGCAAGGAACCGATTGGACCCCCGAGGTCAAGCGCACAGAACCTTCCACAGGAAGCATTCTCTTGCGGGGGGCCATTGTCGGAGAGTTGCACATTGCGAAAGCCATGGAAGCTCAAGGCATCACTGCCGCCGAGTGGCTCCAAAACGAGGTGTTGGACCCCCTTTTTGGCATTGCCGAACCCCGCACGGATCGCCGGCTGGGCTACATCGCAGGAGATGCATCCCCTGCAGAACTTGAAGCCGCCAGTTCTGACCCACGCAGCCTCACTTTCATCATGCCCCCGATGACCTTTAAAGGGCTCCAACAAGTGGCAGACCATGGCCGTCATTTGCCGCCCAAAAGCACCTGGATCGCGCCTAAACTGCGCAGTGGCATGACCCTCTTTGATTTCGGGCCGGCATCCTGACCTTTGTGCCATGGAAGGAAGTGACATCGCAAAACAGTGGAACGAGGTCAGGGCTCAAGTTCCTGCAGATGTGCATGTGGTGGCGGTCAGCAAAACAAAACCCGTTTCAGCTGTAGAGCAAGCCTATTCAGCAGGTGCGCGAAGTTTCGGTGAAAACCGGGTTCAAGAATTGGTGGGCAAACATGAAGCCTTGACCCACCCTGACTCAGGACGACCCTCTGATTATCCGGACTTGTCATGGCACCAGATTGGCACCCTTCAGAAAAACAAAGTCAAATACATCGCGCCATTTGTCGGACTGATTCACGCCGTCGAACAGCCGGCCTTGCTGGACGAAATTGACAAAAGGGCTGCCGCAAACAAGCGCACCATCTCGGTACTACTCCAGCTTCACATTGCCCAAGAAAGCAGCAAATTCGGGCTGTCTGAGTCAGAACTGACCGTAATCCTGGAACAACTCGAATCGGGCCTGTGGCCCCACGTAGAGGTCAAAGGGCTCATGGGCATGGCCACCTTTACAGACGACCGTGCCCAGGTGGCACGTGAATTTCAGGGACTCAGAAAGCTGTTTGACCAATTCAAGGGACCATTGGGTTGGGACACCCTGTCCATGGGCATGAGTGGGGATTGGCACATTGCGGTCGACAATGGAAGCAACATGGTGCGCATTGGAAGTTCAATTTTTGGCCAACGATGAAAGTCAAGTCAACCCCTTGGACTGCCTACGAGCCTTGGTTTCGAGCTTGGCTTGTCCTCGCTCCATTGGTAGCATGGGGCAGCCACTTTATTGTGCGCAATGCACGCCTGCGCCTGGCTCAATTAAGGGCAGACAGCTTGGATGTCCCTGAACCCCAGGGTACAGTGGGATACGCTGCAGCCTGCACGGTTGCATTCACCCTCCTGATGATGTCATTGGCCCGTGCATGGATCCGGTCTACTCCCAAGGAGGACCAGGACCATTGATATCGGTTACAGCTCACACGGCCAGTTTCGTCCGTTCACCGCGCAGTGCAGGACGGCTCATAGAAAACCGATCGAGGTTAATTTCTGTCTCGAACCCCAATGCAAGATTTGCCAGAACACGCCCAATCAAAGGGGCAAACTTGAATCCGTGCCCACTGAATCCTGCACCAATGACGAGCCCATCAGGGGTTCGGTCCAAAATGAAATCTCGGTCAGCAGTACCACTGTAAAAACAGACGTACCTGCGGGCAACATCAGCGTCGGCCAGCTCGGGAATATATCGGGCCAAGAATTGCCGTGCTTCCTGCTCAAACTTGGCTGAAACTTGTCGGGTATCACCATCTGGATGGCCCAACACTCCAGGATGGTGGTTGGCTACTTTAATCCGCCCGTCTTTTATGGTAGGAATGGCGTAAAACCCGCTCTCCATGTGGCTAAAAACTGGCAACCGTTGCAACCGGTCACCCAAGGAAGATGCATCAAAGTACACGAGTTGTTGGCGCGTAACCTCCATAGAAACGTCTGTCCAGCGCCGGGTCCAGGCTCCAGCTGTCAACACCACCGCATCAAATTCCGATTGGCCCTGTGAGCATTGCACGCTCTGGCTTGTCACATCGAAGGCTTCTCCGCGAAAATCTACCCCGTTTGAAGTCAACCAGACCTGCATGCCTTGAAGAATCACCAAGGGGTCGAGCACCCCCCCCAAACGGTCCACGGTGGCAGCGCCTGTTTTAAGGCCAGGCCACTCTTCAGACACGGCGCCTTGGGACATCCTATCAGCCCTCAAGCCCATCCTTCGCAACGCCATCCAACTGTCCCGTGCGTGTCGGTCCCCGGGCTCTTCAATCAGCAACTTCCCAGTGGTGTGCAAAAGGGGCCTTCCCAATTCACGCTCCCAATGCAGCCACAGTTTTCGACTCTTGGCAGCCATCTGAATCAAAGCCTGGTCCTTTCCATAGTGCACCCTGAAACTTCGGCCCGTATCGACTGAAGCACCGGGCCCTTGACCCAAAAGGTGTGGGTCATACAAGGTGACCGTTGCCCCTTGATCTATGAGATGAGCGGCTGTCATTGCGCCCATAATCCCGCCGCCGACTACCGCGACCCTCTTGGGTTTTTGGGAAGCCATAAAGGCCGCCCGTTTTGGTGCCATCCGTGTCATGACGCATTCTGTTTTTGGACCAAGGACTGTGCCTTCACCACCTCCAACTCCCGTCCCAGAAATGACGCAATCTCTCCCATTCCTGTGCGCTCTACCCCCTGCCTCTGTTCAGCCGCGGCATTGTAATTGGTATTGATGTTGACGTCATAAAACTGCAACCTCCCTTGTGCATCAGGGGCCGCCTCCATGGCCGCCACTTCCATGCCCGAATCGCGCAAAAAGGAAAGGCAACGCTCCAACTCTGCGGGTTGGTGCCCTTCGAGAATCTCAAACTTGGCCCTGCCATCGGCGGGACAAAAGGAATTCCCCACCTGACAGGCATCGGAAGGGCAAAGTTCAAAGCCCCCTCCTGCATCGATGCTGACCGTATAGAGGTGCTGGCCACCTACAAATTCGAGGCGCCATACCCGGCCATCTGCAGGCTGGATGTAGGACTGGAGGACAACCGTGCCATCCAAGGTGTAGGTGTCGAACTCCGCAACAATTCGCTCCAGTTCCGATTGGTTTCTAATCAGCTGAACCCCGGTCCCCTTCCCCCCGCGGTTCGGTTTAAGGATAAAAGGGTCAGACCAATCAGCTGCTGCGCTTTGCAATGCCCGCGCACCAGTCACTGCCACGGTTTTTGGCGTCAACAGTCCGCTCGCCTGCAAGGCGATGGCCTGCTCCACTTTGCTGACCTCAAGCTCCGTTGCACGCCGGTTGTTGACGACCCTTCTGCCGTGTGCCTCGAGCCAGCCCATGAGGCCTCGCGTGGCTTCCCAGGCAAACCTGTGGTTCCGGGTGTGTGAGCTTGCGCTCATCCGGTTGTAAAACACACCAGCGGGAGGCGTTGAATTGAGGTCTAAGGCCAGGTCGTCTATGAACCATTCTTCATAGGGCAAGGCACGCTCTGCAAGGGCAAGGCGCAATGGCTCCAACCATGTATCATTTTCATGGATGATGTGGATGACGGGAGCAGAATTCGATCCGAATTGGAATTGTAAAGGAGAAAACATGGGGGCATAAAAAAGCCCGGCGTAGGCCGGGCAGGTTGGTCAAAGTGTAGCGAGTATGGCAGATCAGCACATTCTCTTGCACGACGGCAACCTGCCCGAATGGGCCGGACAACAACAACAACAGAAGCTGAGATTACCGTTCATGATGCTACAAATATAAACTCAAGTTGTTTATTATACAAATTAAGCCCATCAATATGGGTCTATGTCTATAATGACCCGCACAGGCTTATACCGAGCAACCTGCCGCAAAGCCGCAATGTCCTCCAGCATGGCTTCTTTGAATTTTCCTGTATCCACGGAACGCTCGACCTTGAGTAAAATGTGCCGCTGATAGAGGTCGTTGACCCTTGCAATACCCGGTTCCTCCGGTCCAACCACACGCCCGCCAAACCTGCTGCGCAAGCGCCCCGCTAGCGCTGCCGCAGCTTCGCGGTTCAGGTGAGGGTCACGGTGCTTCAAAACCAGTCGGACGAGGCGCACAACTGGAGGGTACCCAAATGACTCCCGCTCTTTGAGTTCAGCCTCAGCCATGGCCTGTGCGTCGTGGGTTACGACGTGCTGAAACACCCAATGTTCCGGGTCAAATGTCTGAATCAAGACCTGTCCCCTTTCCCCCCTTCTTCCGGCCCTGCCGGCCACTTGGGTCAACAATTGGAACGTCCGCTCTAAAGCTCTGAAATCGGGAAAATGGAGCATGTGGTCTGCCTGGAGAATGCCGACAAGCCCCACCCTCTCAAAATCCAACCCCTTGGTGACCATTTGCGTCCCCACCAACACCTGGATTTCGCCCTGCTCAAATGCACGGATAATCCGCTCATGACCTGTCCTGCTGCGCGTGGTGTCTAAATCCATGCGTTGCACTTTGACTCCTGGCAGCAATTGTGTCACCTCTTCTTCGATGCGTTCTGTTCCCAAGCCCTTGGCTTCCACCTCTTCACTGCCACAGCGCGGACAGGTCTGAGGCTCCCCTTGGCGATACCCGCAATAATGACAATGAAGGTCCTTGAGGTATTTGTGATAGGTCAGGCTGACATCACAGCGCTCACAGTCAGGCACCCATCCACAAGTCCGGCATTGGTATACTGGCGCAAATCCCCTTCTATTTTGAAATAAAATCGCTTGCTTGCCCGCATCTAGCGTAGACTTTAAAGCCTCGAGTAATGTTCTGCTGAAATGGCCTTCCATGGCCCGCTGCTTGTGCGCCTTACGCAAATCAATCAAGCCCACTTCGGGCAATGAAGTGCCACCAAACCGCTCAGCAAGTTCAATGTGCGCTGCTCGCCCAGCACCGACCGCAAAGCGAGCCTCCAATGATGGCGTCGCAGAGCCCAAAACCACTGCAGCTCCATGCAACCTTCCCAACATGGAAGCAGCGTCCCTTGCCTGATAGCGCGGAGCAGGATCCTGTTGCTTGTAGCTGGCGTCGTGTTCTTCGTCCACAACAATCAGTCCCAGGTTTGAGAAAGGCAAGAAAATGGCGCTCCTTGCACCGACCATCAGACGCCCTCTGGCTTCCTTTTCCGAAACACGGCGGTAGGTCGAAGTGCGTTCTCGGGGACTAAACCGGCTGTGGTAAACCTCAAGCCGGTCACCAAAAAACCGCCGCAGCCGCACGATAAGCTGCGTAGTCAGCGCGATTTCAGGCACCAAAAAAAGCGCATCTCTGCCAGCCTCCAATGTGTCCTGGATCAGGTGGGTATAGACCTCTGTCTTTCCGGAGCCCGTAACCCCTTCGAGCAGAACCAACGGAGTTGATTTAAAAGCAAGGCGCATAGCGTCTACCGACTGCTGCTGTGCCGGACTCAATGTGGCCAGAGGCTCTACTTGAAGAGAGGACTGCAGCTGCCAGGGATCCTGCTTGAATTGAAAAACCAGCCCCTTTTCCATGAGGCGCTTGTACAACGTCGAAGTCACCCCTTCACTTTTGGTCAGGGTGTCCATGGGAACTCCCACTGTTGCAGTTTCTTCTGCAATCAAGGTCATCATCGCTCGGGATTGAGACGGTGCGCGAGCATCCAAGGCATCGAGTGCGTCATTGAGCCAACGCTCATCAACAGCAGCTTGTTCCGACAACCGAACCATAGAGACCATCTTTCGCCTTGGACTTGCCTTGAGCTCCTCCATGGAAAGCACCCAACCAGATTCCACCAAACGGTGAAGCAATGGGGCCGGATTCACCACATCCAATAAAGTCCCAACTTCCTTGAACGATAGTCCACCACGCAACCGAAGGGCCTCTACGACTTGAAATTCCTTGTCGCCGAGTGCATCCTCATCCAATTCATCTGAATCTGGAGACAATTCGAGTTTGGTCTCACTCGCAAGCCGCATGCCTGATGGCAAGGCTGCCAAGGCCACTTCCCCGGGTCCACAACAATAATGCGCTGCCACCCAATCCCAGAATTGCAAGGTTTCCTTGGAGAGGATGGGACTGACATCCAAAACAGAGAGAAATGGTTCTGTCGGATGCTCTGGCTGATGGTGGTGAATGCGCCTGACAACAGCAGTGTGCAACCGTTTCCCGCGCAACGGAACGATGACCCTGGCCCCCTCTTGCACAGCGTTCTCATCGCCAGCCGGAACCTTATAGGTCAGCAGCCCCGGAAGGGCCAAGGGAAGGATTACATCCACATACATCTGCAAGGGCGAAAGTACCCGAATGCGCAAGATCCCAATGAACTTCTACAAACACTTGAACAGCATCCGCACATTTCGGTTCATATGGCATGCATCATTTGAACGAAGGAGATCCAGCACCGGCATTTGAGGCGCTTGATCAAGAAGGCCGCAAGCAGTCACTCAAGGACCACGCAGGCCAAAAACTCGCCTTGTACTTCTACCCTAAGGACAACACACCAGGTTGCACAAATCAAGCCTGCAGCCTGAGGGACGGCATGTCTGAATTGAGCAAAGCTGGCATCAAAGTGCTGGGCGTGAGCATCAACCATGCTGCCTCACACAAAAAATTCATCGACAAATTCGAATTGCCATTTGACCTTTTGGTGGATGAAGACCACAGCCTGCAAGAGCAATACGGTGTTTGGGGCCTCAAGAAATTCATGGGCCGTGAGTACGATGGAACCCATCGCACTACGTTCTGTATCAATGAGAATGGGGTCATTGCAGGCATCATCAGAAAACCCAAAGTGAAAGACCACGCCACTGAAGTACTCGCAGCTTTCGCTGACGAACGTTGAACAGGCGTTCACAAAAATGCGGGGCAACGTAAATCCCTTACGGACTACTGCCTCTACTTTGCCTACGAATCACAGGAAAACAACAGCAACATGGCTGCAGAAAACAAGGACAAGCTCAAAGCTCTCCAACTCACGCTCGACCGCCTCGATAAGACTTATGGGAAGGGAACCGTGATGAAATTGGGCGATGAAGCTGTCGAAAAGGTGGATGCCATCCCCTCAGGCTCACTCTCACTGGACATCGCCCTCGGTGTAGGTGGGTTCCCCCGTGGACGGGTCGTCGAGATCTATGGTCCAGAAAGTTCAGGTAAAACCACTTTGGCAACCCATGTCATTGCGGAGGCCCAAAAAGTAGGTGGCATCTGCGCATTTATCGACGCAGAGCATGCTTTTGACAAGTACTACGCAGAAAACCTGGGGGTCGACACGGAGAACCTTCTGATTTCGCAACCGGACAACGGTGAGCAAGCGCTGGAAATCGCCGACAACCTGATCCGATCAGGCGCCATTGACCTCATTGTGATCGACTCGGTTGCTGCGCTCACACCGCGGGCAGAAATCGAAGGCGAGATGGGCGATTCATCCGTGGGTCTTCAGGCCCGTCTGATGTCTAAGGCGCTTCGAAAGTTGACCTCTACCATCCACAAAACAGGTTGCTGCTGTGTCTTTATCAACCAGCTCCGGGAAAAGATTGGGGTCATGTTCGGCAACCCAGAAACCACCACCGGTGGAAATGCCCTCAAGTTTTATTCCTCTGTTCGGATTGACATCCGCCGGAGCAGTCAGATCAAGGACGGTGATGTTGTCATGGGCAACCGTACCAAAGTGAAGATTGTCAAGAACAAAGTTGCCCCTCCTTTCCGCCGGGCAGAATTTGACATCATGTATGGCAAAGGCATTTCAAAAGTGGGCGAAATCATCGACCTCGGTGTCGATCTCGGAATCGTCAAGAAGTCTGGCTCTTGGTTCAGCTACGGTGAGACCCGTCTTGGACAAGGACGAGACTCCGTCAAGAACTTGTTGGCAGACAACATTGAACTGATGGAAGAGCTTGAAGGCAAGATCAAAGCCGCCTTGAGCGACAATTCGCCTGCTGAAGAGGAGGTACCTGCCTTAGAGGAGGCTTGATGCGTTGCTTCAAGGCTTCCTCTTTTGGAGTCTTGGCCATGATCGGCGCTGCGGGTTGTGCTTTCGAGCCTTCCAGCAGCGCCGATTCGGCTACCATAGGCTCAACAGACTCACTCGATTGGTACAATAACCTAGTAACGGCTGCACCACAGCGGCCACAGGTTTATGCCGATCGCGCGCAGTTCCACCTTCGAAATGACCGCACAGGCGAAGCTATGGCGGATTATGCCAGGGTTGTAGGGTTGGATTCCACCCGGGTTGAAGACCGCCACCGCTTGGGTGAAATCAGATTTAGCGTCCAGGACTTTGAAGGAGCCGTTAGGGAATGGGAAGGCGCTTTGAGCAGCAATGGTCAGCACACCCCCTCTTTGTTGTCCTTGGCCGAAGTTGACTTGCTTTTGCGCTCCTATGACGCTGCATTGGTCAAAATCAACAGCGCATTGCGCAATGACGACAAACTCGAAGACGCTTACTTCCTTAAAGGAAGACTCTATCTAGAAACGGGTGACACCACTACTGCTGCGAGCTCTTTCCAGACTGTAGTTGAGGTCAATCCATCCCGGTATGATGCTTACATACAGTTGGGCCTCCTATACGCAGCTGCTCACGATGACCTGGCGCTTGAATATTTCAAGACGGCGCGAAGCATCAAGGCCAACAGTATTGAGGCCTTGTATGATGAGGCCATCTATCTGCAAGAACACGGAGGTACCGATGGAACGCGCTATGCCTCAGCCCTTGCGTTGTATGATCGGATTTTGGATTTGGACCCAACCAATGCCTCTGCTGCCTTCAATAAGGGTTTTGTGCATTTGGAATACCTGAACCAATACGACAGTGCGGCCTACTGGTTTGATGGCGCCATTGAGCGGTTGCCGTATTACCATCAAGCGCATTACAACAAAGGTCTGGCATTGGAGAGCATGGGACGCAATGAGGACGCTTTGTCGGCATACAACAACGCATTGTCCTTTGCACCAGCCTACACCCCTGCCGCCCTTGCGAAAGGAAGGGTGATCGCGGCACTGCGTTAACCACTGCTGTCTTCGGCGGTTCTGATTTCCGCCTACCGAAAACGGCATAAACGAACAACGCCGGCCCCAATGGAGCCGGCGTTGTTCGTTCAGTTGGACGTACGGTGATTACTTCACTTGGTCCACCACAGCCTTAAATGCGGCTGGATGATTCAGCGCCAAATCTGCGAGCACCTTACGGTTGAGCTCAATGCCTGACTTGCTGCACTTCCCCATGAACTGGGAGTAACTCATTCCGTGTTGGCGGGCACCAGCGTTGATACGCTGGATCCACAAAGAGCGGAATTGGCGCTTCTTGAGCTTACGTCCTACGTAAGCATAGAGGAGGGCTTTCTCGACGGCATTCTTGGCTACGGTCCACACATTTTTGCGTGCTCCATAATAGCCTTTGGCCATCTTTAGGATTTTCTTCCGGCGAGCGCGGCTCGCGACGGCATTGTTTGAACGGGGCATGGTTTATTGGTTTCGGCGGACAGCGTCCCTGCTGGGAACTTGAGGAGCTGGCAACCTGTTCAACGTTGTACTAATTCAGATACCCAATTGGGTCTTGATGTTCGGCGTATCCGACTTGTGCACCAAACCTGAATGGGTCAGGTTGCGCTTTTGCTTGGTGCTCTTCTTCGTCAGGATGTGCGACTTGAACGCGTGCTTGCGCTTCAGCTTGCCCGTGCCGGTCACGGTAAAGCGCTTCTTCGCGCTGCTCTTGGTCTTCATCTTCGGCATGTCGTCCGTATATGTCGGTTCAGGTCTCCCCTCCCCAGGTTTTACTTCTTTGGTCTCAGCGTAATAAACATCCGCTTCCCCTCCAACTTCGGCATCAGTTCAACCGTGCCAACGTCTTCCAACTCCTGCGCAAAACGCAGCAGCAGGATCTCTCCCCTCTCTTTAAAGACAATCGATCTTCCGCGGAAGAAAACGTGTGCCTTCAATTTGTTTCCTTCTTCCAGAAACTTCCTGGCGTGCTTCACCTTGAAGTTGAAATCGTGGTCGTCCGTGTTCGGGCCGAACCTGATTTCTTTCTGGGTCACCTTGGACTGGTTGGCCTTGATTTCCTTTTGCTTCTTCTTCTGGTCGTACAGGAACTTCTGATAATTCAGAATCCTGCAGACTGGAGGGTCTGCTTTCGGAGAAATCTCCACCAGGTCCAATTCCTGCGCCTCAGCCATTTTAATGGCATCCTCAACTTCAACAACGTCAGCATCGCCGATGTTGTCTCCGACCAATCGCACATTGGGCGTCCGGATTTCACGGTTCGTCCTGTGCGGGTTCTTTTTAATCACCCGGGCTGGGCCTCGGGATCGTCTTCGTCGAATAGCGATGGTGCTATCAGTTTGGTTGATCAATCATCTCGTCACCTCCGAGCATTTCGGAGACCTCACTTTCAATGCGGTCTGCAAAAGCCACAGTGGCCATGCCTCCTACATCCCCCTCGCCTTGCTTGCGCACGGCTACAGTTCCGTTCTCGGCCTCGTCTCCTCCCACAATCAGCATGTACGGGACTTTATCGAGTTCCGCATCGCGGATCTTCTTCCCGACCTTTTCACTGCGGTCGTCAACGAGGGCGCGAATATCGCGCTTTTGAAGGGATTTTGAAACCTCTTGGGCATAGTCGTTGAACTTATCGCTGACTGGCAGTATCCGCGCCTGTTCCGGAGTCAACCACAAGGGGAATTTTCCGGCACAATGCTCGATCAGAATGGCCACGAAACGCTCCATGGAGCCAAAAGGAGCCCGGTGAATCATCACAGGACGGTGTTTTTGGTTGTCAGCACCAACGTACTCCAGCTCGAAACGTTCCGGCAGGTTGTAATCGATTTGAACGGTTCCAAGCTGCCATTTCCGACCAATGGCATCGCGCACCATAAAGTCGAGTTTCGGGCCATAGAATGCAGCCTCACCCAATTCAGTGATGGTCTTGAGTCCCTTTTCCTGAGCCACCTCAGCAATGGCCTTTTCTGCATTTTCCCAGTTGCTGTCATCACCGATGTACTTCTCCGGTGTTCCTGGATCACGCAAAGAGACTTGGGCTACAAAGTCGACAAAATCGAGGGTCTTGAAGATGTACAGGACGAGGTCGATGACCTTACCTACTTCTTCCTTTACTTGGTCCACTGTGCAAAATATGTGGGCGTCATCCTGGGTGAATCCACGCACGCGGGTAAGGCCGTGAAGCTCCCCGCTTTGCTCATAACGGTATACCGTACCGAATTCCGCAAAGCGGACCGGGAGGTCCCGATAACTGCGCGGGCGGGCTTTGAACACCTCGCAATGGTGCGGGCAATTCATGGGCTTGAGCAAATACTCCTCTCCCTCTGCAGGAGTCTTGATGGGCTGGAAGCTATCCTCCCCGTACTTCTCGTAGTGGCCGCTGCACACATAAAGCTCCTTGTTGCCAATGTGCGGCGTGATGACCTGCTGGTACCCCATTTTCCGTTGGGCGTCCTTCAAAAAGGACTCTAGGCGCATGCGCAAATCCGCCCCTTTGGGCAACCACAGCGGCAATCCTTGGCCCACTTTTTCGGAGAACGTAAACAGGTCAAGCTCCTTGCCCAGCTTTCGGTGGTCGCGCAATCGCGCCTGCTCCAGAAGCTCCAAGTGTTCGGTAAGCTGTGCCTTTTTGGGAAAAGCAATGCCATAAATCCGGGTCAACTGCTTTTTGGTTTCGTCTCCTTTCCAATAGGCACCGGCAACAGCAAGCAGCTTCACAGCTTTGATGTGTCCCGTGTGTGGCAAGTGCGGGCCGCGACACAAATCGGTGAAGCCGCCCTGGCTGTAAAATGTGATGGTACCGTCCTCCAAGCCTTGGAGCAGGTCAAGCTTGTATTCGTCTCCTTTCTCCTCGAAGTAGGCAATGGCCTCAGACTTCGACACTTCTCGGCGGACGTACTCGCTCTTTTGCTTGGCCAACTCGAGCATTTTCTTCTCGATGGCGGGAAAGTCTTTGTCACTGAAGACATGGTCTCCGAAATCAACGTCGTAGTAAAAACCGCCTTCAATGGAAGGGCCCACCCAAAATTTGACCCCTTCGTACATGGCTTCTAAAGCCTCTGCCATCAGGTGCGCTCCACTGTGCCAGAAGGTGCTCTGTGCGTTTTCGTCGCCCCAAGTCAACAACTTCAAAGAGACGTCACCACCCAACGGGCGCTGGGCATCGCGCACTTCGCCATCGACTTCTGCGGCAAGCACATTGCGCGCCAGTCCCTCGCTGATGTCACGTGCAACGTCCATTGCGGTGGCGTTGACTTCGGCCTGGCGAATTGAGCCGTCGGGAAGGGTGATGTTGATCATGCTGTCCGGATTGGCGGCAAAGATAATCCCGCACCCGGCAGGGACAGCCTTCTAAAAGGATGTCAAATCCTCACCGCCATGGGGACATCTGTATACCAAGACCCCCAGAACCTGCATTGCATATACAGGACAGAGACCGTCTCTGCCCGCAAACCCTTTAAACCCTCGCCTATGTTTATGGCTTTTCGCACCACTTCAGCTGCTGCAATTTTAATGGCCTTCAGCACGCCTGCCGCCCTGTTGGCAGCGCCTCAGGACCTTCGCAACTTTGACGACTTCATCCATTATGTCCGCACCGAAGCCCACTCGGGAGACGCAGAACGCATCATGGATTGCTTCGCTGCTTTTGTGGTTCAAGAAGAAGGGTGCGAACCGGTGGCCATTGGAGACGTGCTGGGAAAAGAAGCCCAGCGGTTCGGCTGGAAGGCCACTGGGAGGGATGTCGCTCGGTTTGCTGATGGATTTGTGCTGATTGATACGGACGGCACCATGACCAACTTGCAGGCGCGCGCCAAGGGGCAAAGTCACCTGCTGGACATTCTGGGCAACCGCGTAAAACTGCGCCGCAGCCCAGGTCAGGACGGTGAAGTGATCGCCCTTCTGGACCAAGGTGCACTGCCCGGTCAGTTGGATGTGGGCCGCTGGACCGTGGACCGCGACGGCACAACTTGGACCCCTGTTCAACTCGAGCACCCCGACTTGGGAAAGGTCAAAGGCTACATCGGCAGCGACTATGTACGTGCCACTCGGGGACACGGCGACCTCAAATTGACGGCCTCCTATGATGGCACGCGTTGGGCCCTGACAGGATATGACCGGACGCGGTCAGACCTCGTGGTCAACCACGACTGCCCCACGCCTTGAGGTGCCAGTGAACCAGGGCCTGGGCGCAATGTTCGCCCCGGGCGTCGTGGAGGGCGGCGCCCAACTGCACCCTGGCTACCCCCTCCTTCTGAAGCACATCGGACAGTCCCAAGACTTCCGGTGTGTTTCTTTTTGAGCTGGCCGTGCAATCCCCCTGTGGCTTGGCCAAGTAATCCACCTCGATGCGCGACATGATGATTCTGTAGTCCCTCATGCCCAGCTCAATCAAAATGGAAGCCCCGGAAGAAAACTCCAGCGCAGTGGCGATGGCACAGGCGTGCATGCCCCCCAAGTGGTTCCGATTGGACCTGCGCTCTGGCAAAGTCACCAGGACCTCCTCTTGACTCACTCCTGAAACACTGATCCGGTGGGGACGGTTGAACGGAAGTGCCACCCGCATCAACCGGTCAAGGGCTTTGGGACTTCCTGACCGCGCCTCGGCGAGCGCTTTGTCCGCGCGTTGGGCCACCCAAGCGTTCATGGTGCTGCACTTGAAAATTCGACCCCAGCATCTCTCAATGCCCCTGCGATATCCGGCTTGAAATATCCAGGCCCCTTCAAGACCTTCCCGTCTGCTCGGTAAATCGGTTGACCATCCGGTCCAAGCTTGGACATATTGGAGGCTTGTATGGTGCGAAAAACATCGGCCATCACATTCTGCATGCCATGGCTGACGATGGTGCCACACAATATGTACAGCATGTCTCCCAGCGCATCGGCCACTTCAACCATATCTCCTGCGCGAACAGCTTCTAGGTATTCATCATTCTCTTCGGCCATCAGACTGTGGCGCAAAGACATTTCCTCAGAAGACAAGGACATTTTGGGTGCTTTTTCCACCCGCAAACCAAAGGTGCTGTGAAACTCCGCGACGGAGGAGAGGCATTCGTTCAAGGTCATGCCCCAATTTGGGACAACATCTTTTAACCGCCCCTATCGGGCCCACCGAAACCATGCCTGTATTTTTGGACTTGTGGTCAGCGCTTCCACCTTTGACCACATCCTACTGAACAACAGACATGCTTAGCAACACCCCTACTTCGGAGATCGCTTCGGCCAACAACGGCAGTCCGGACATTCAGGCCCTGACAGAACGCATACGGTCTGCCAGTGGATTCGTAGACCAACTCCGTCATGAGGTTGGCAAGGCGGTGGTCGGCCAGCGCAACATGATGGACACCCTCATCACAGGGCTGTTGGCCGATGGCCACGTGCTCTTGGAGGGCGTGCCAGGACTGGCCAAAACACTGGCCATCCAAACACTCAGCCAGGCAGTGGCGGTGGACTTTAGCCGCATCCAATTCACACCAGACCTGCTGCCTGCAGACGTTGTGGGCACCATGATTTACAATCAAAAACAGGAGCAATTCACCGTGAGCAAGGGTCCGATTTTCGCCCATTTCGTGCTTGCAGATGAAATCAACCGTGCCCCTGCCAAAGTCCAAAGCGCCTTGTTGGAGGCCATGCAGGAAAGACAGGTGACGATTGGTTCCGAGACCTTTCCCCTCCCCCAACCCTTTCTGGTGCTGGCCACGCAAAACCCTGTCGAACAAGAAGGAACTTATCCGCTGCCAGAAGCGCAAGTCGACCGATTCCTGCTCAAAGCGGTCATCGATTACCCCACCTCGGAGGAAGAGCAGATCATCCTGAGAAACCAAGTCTCGTCAGGTCCCCGTGCCAAGGTGCAACCTGTGGTGACACCTGCTGAAATTGTGGCCGCACGGAAACTGGTCCGCGAGGTCTACATGGATGAAAAAATCGAACGCTACATCGTGACCCTGGTGCAAGCGACCCGAAAACCGGAAAACCATGGCATGGGCCACTTGGGGCCGCTGATCGGATTTGGCGCCTCTCCAAGGGCCACCATTGGACTCGCCATGGCCGGCAAAGCCAGGGCGTTCATGGCACACCGCGGATACGTGATCCCCGAGGACATTCGCGCCGTAGCGATGGATGTGCTCCGACACCGCATCGGCCTGACTTTTGAAGCTGAAGCCGAGGAAATCCGCCAAGAGCAAATCGTCACCGAGATCCTCGACCAGGTTCAAGTCCCCTGAGATGGAAGCCTCCGAGCTGATTCGCCGCGTTCGCCGGGTAGAGTTGCGTGCCCGTGGACTGAGCAGCCAGATTTTTTCGGGTGAATACCACAGTGCCTTCAAGGGAAGGGGCATGGCATTCAGCGAGAACCGGGCCTATCAGCATGGAGACGAAATCCGCACCATCGACTGGAACGTCACGGCGCGCATGCGCAGTCCCTATGTCAAAGTCTTCGAGGAAGAGCGCGAGCTGACGGCCATGCTGCTCATCGATGTGAGCGCCTCAGGAAAATTGGGCAGCCGTGAAAAATCCAAACGGGAGCTCGCCGCCGAGCTTGCCGCAGTCCTCGCCTTTTCGGCGGGACAGAACAACGACAAGATTGGCGCCATTTTATTTAGCGACCGAATAGAGCGGTTCATTCCTCCCAAAAAAGGACGCAGCCATATCCTGCGTATCGTGAGGGAGATCATCAACATGGAGCCAGAAGGAAATGGGACGGACATCGCTTCAGCCCTGGAGCACTTTAGCCGTGTGATGAAGAAGCGGACGATTGCTTTTCTGATCAGTGACCTACAGGACACTGGATTTGGAGATGTGCTCAAGCGAACGGCAAGAAGGCACGACTTGGTCGCCCTGCAGTTGGTGGACGATGTGGAATTAAAAGCGGCCAAATTTGGATGGCTCGCGGCCACTGACCCCGAGTCCGGCATGGCCGCCTTTATAGACACGTCGTCTTTGCGTTGGCGCAAGCGATACACCGCTGCTGCGCAGACATTCCAAACTGAGCTTGTCGACATGATGAAGCGGTCAGGAGTGGACCATACGGTTCTCAATACCGCCAAGCCTTACGTCCAACCCCTCATGCAATTGTTTGATCGCCGTGGTTGAGCTGCGCTTCATTGCCGCGCTGTTGCTGACCCTGTCAGCCACCGTTCGGGGGCAATCCGAGCCTGTGATCAATATGTTGGTCGACCGCGACAGCATCGGCGTGGGCGAGCTGTTGACTGTGCAGCTGATTTCCGACGAGCCGCTGGCAGGCGGGCAACGCTGGCAATGGCCCGAATTCTCACCCGGAGACACCTTGACCCAAGGATGGGAAATCATATCGGTTACTGGGCCAGACAGCAGTGCTTCAACTGCGCTTGAAGCAGGGTTGAGAAGGGTGCAGAACATCGCTGTAATGGCTTGGGATACCGGCGCCATGGTTTTGGGTCCGTTCGCACTTGTGGACAGCGGAAAAGTGGCCGCTCAAACTGCGCGTACTACAGTTGAAGTCGGTCTGGTGCCTTTGGAGGACAATCCGGCACCGAAGCCCATGCAAGGTTTTAAGGCCTATCAGTTCACTTGGTGGGAACGTCTTCAGTCCGCACTCCCTTGGGTTTTTGGTGTGATCGTCTCCGCTCTGCTCGGTCTTTGGTTGTACAAAAAGTGGCGAAGCAGGGAAGCCAAGGAAATGCAGGAAACACCCCCCAGCACGCCAGAAATTCCTGCACACGTAACGGCACTGGCGTTGTTGCGTCAACTTGAACAAGACCAGCCGTGGACCCAAGGGCAAGGAAAAGAAGCACAAGCGGTGTTGTCCGAAGCCGTTCGCGTTCACCTTCAAGGCAGCTTTGGTGTCAAGGCCCTCGAGCGGACCACCGATGAGCTCGCCCAAACATTGCGCAGCGCGCCCATTCAAGGGATGGCCCAAGAGGAGAGCGACTGGATGATCGCCCTTCTGCAACGTTCTGATCTCGTGAAATTTGCCAAGCAGGACATGGATGGAGATGCGCACTTGAGGGTGGTTCAGGAGAGCATCGAATGGATCACGCGAACCATTCCAAGCCCTGATCCTGCCGCCCAAGTTGAATCTGGAAAACCACCTTCAAGTCCCCAGCAAGGCCATGCGTGAGTCCGCCAACATATGGATACTGCGCAGCCGACAGACGGTGGCTCAACTGGTGGGTTGGGGCGCTTGGCTTGGCGTGTTGTTTATCGCCAACAACCGCTACGAATGGGGAAACCCACGGGCTTGGTGGTTGCTCATTGCTGTCGGGGCGTGGAGCCTGTGGTCGGTATTCCGACCCATCTTACTGCCCACGTTCAGAATGAACCTGCACCACCTGGGATTGACCCCCCCGCGTCGAGACCAGTGGATCCCACTCCTACCAGACGCGCTGCGTACGGCTGGACTGGCCCTCATAGTTTTGGTCATCGCTCAGCCTCAGAGCTCTTCCAGCATCGAAAACATGACGCGCGAAGGCATTGACATCGTGATGGCCATGGACGTTTCGGCCAGCATGTTGAGCAAGGATTTCCGGCCCAACCGACTTGAGGCGGCCAAAAAAGTGGCCCGGGAATTTGTTGAGGACCGGCCTTATGACCGCGTAGGTGTGGTGGTGTATGAAGGGGAAAGCTTTACGAGGGTTCCCCTGACCACAGACCACCGCGTGGTTGTCGATGGCTTGGACGGCCTAGAAACCGGCATGGTGGAAGGTGGAACTGCCATCGGCATGGGATTGGCCACAGCGGTCAACAGACTGAGAAAAAGCGATGCCAAAAGCAAGGTGGTCATTCTCATCACTGATGGTGAAAACAATGCGGGTCAAATCGAGCCGCTCGATGCAGCACAGCTGGCCTCCCTTGAATCCATTAGGGTCTACACAATTGGTGTAGGCACCGTTGGCAAAGCGAAGAGTCCAGTGCGCAAAAGGCCCGATGGAAGCTTCATTTATGATTGGGTTGAAGTCAACATCGATGAAGGCACCCTGCAGAGCATCGCCCAAGAAACTGGAGGGCGATATTTCCGTGCCACAAGTGGCAACAAATTGCGCGAGGTTTACGAAGAGATTGACACTTTGGAAAAGACCCGATTCAATGTCTTTCGCTACAACAAAAGGACAGAAGAATTCCCTCTCCTGGGGTGGCTGACCCTCATGGTCCTTGGCACCGAGGCTTTGGTGCGCCACTTGTTTTTGAGGAGCCTGCCATGAGCACCGAACGCACATACAAGGTGTTTGCCCACGTCACAGGACTCGTGGTGTTTGAGCTGCTGTTCTGGGCGGCGATAGGCGGGATTTATTTGTTGACGAAGTCGGCTGTTCCTCAATTTGAACTTCACCAACCGTCGGCCTGGCCAGCGCTTTTGATGGCCCCCATCCTGCTGTTGTTCTTTGCCCGTCACTACCTCTGGAAGCAGCGGAGAATCTCACAGTCTGTGGACTTAAAGCTGAGCAAAACTTTGTGGCCCAACGCCCGCCCAAGAAGGTCCATTTGGAAGTTTTTGATCTGGCGCACAGCGCTGGCATTCCTGGCCATGGGCATGCTGGCGCCGAAAACAGGGACCCGCCTTAAAGAAATGGAAGCCAAAGGCGTCGACATTATGATAGCCCTTGATGTGAGCCGCTCGATGATGGCGGAAGACTTGGGCATGTCCAGGCTCGACCTTGCCAAGCGCACCATAGAACGCATCGTCGGAAGTCTGGATGGCGACAGGGCTGGTCTTGTGGTTTTTGCAGGAGACGCCTATGTGCAGGCTCCATTGACACTCGATCTGGCTGCAGTCAAGCTGTTTCTGGATGCCATTGGCCCTGAGGCCATCCCGATGCAAGGCACTGCCATCGGCGCAGCCATTGAGCAGTGTGTGGCCTCGTTTGACCCCGAAAGTCAGGCCAGTAAAGTCGTCATTATCCTCACCGACGGCGAAAATCACGAGGACGACGCCCTCGCCCGGGCAGACGAAGCAGCGTCATCAGGAATCAAGGTCCACGCTGCAGGTATGGCCAGCGAAGCAGGCGGCCCCATTCCTGAGTTTGACCGGTACGGACGACAAACAGGCTACAAGGAAGACAGCAATGGACAGCCGGTAGTGTCGACCTTGGATGAGCGCATGCTTGTAGCGATGGTCGAAGCTGGAGCAGGAACTTATGTTCGCGCTCAATCCGGGTATGTGGACCTCAGTCCATTCCTTGAAAGCATCGAAAATTTGGATACCGGAAAGACGACGAAAGTGGCCTATACCGATTACGTGCACCAGTTCCATTGGTTCTTCTTTATCGGGCTCATGCTCTTGTTGGTTGAAGGGCTTTGGCCATTGTCTTCTGCAGGCAGAAAATCCGCTTTTGCTGCCTTGGCCCTGCTGCTCACCTTCCCCCCAGCGGTCAACGCTCAAAGCGCGTCGCTTCGAAAGGGCACCAAAAACGATGCCGTCGAAGGAACCCAAGCCATGCTTGACCGAGACTTTGCTGCTGCCGACAGTTTGTTTGGCCACGCTGAAGGCTGGAAAGGCGCTGCGCCGGGACAACTTGCCCTGAACCGGGGGCTGGCCTTGGCAGGCAATGGCAGTGATGAAGAGGCCATGAAAGCTTTTCAACGTGCCGCGGCGTTGTCTAAAGACCCTGTCATCAAAGCCGACGCTTGGAACAACGTGGGCAATCTGCTTTTGGGTGGTCAAGACGCCGAAGGTGCCATAGGCGCTTATAAGGAAGCCTTGAGGCTGGACCCCTCCGATGAAGACACCCGGTACAATTTGAGCCTTGCATTGGCCATGCGTCAAGACCAGCAAAACCAGGAGAATCAGGACGGAGAGCAGGACCAGGACGGAGAACAGGACCAAGACGGAGAGCAGGACCAAGACGGAGAGCAGGACCAAGACGGAGAGCAGGACCAAGACGGAGAGCAGGACCAAGACGGAGAGCAGGACCAGGACGGAGAACAGGACCAAGACGGAGAGCAGGACCAAGACGGAGAGCAGGACCAGGACGGAGAGCAGGACCAGGACGGAGAGCAGGACCAAGACGGAGAACAGGACCAGGACGGAGAGCAGGACCAGGACGGAAAGCAGGACGGGGAAAACCAAGACGGCCAGCAAGAAGAAAACGAGGGCAACGGCAGTCAAGGTGACCAGCCAGAACCCAGCACACCCAAAGAGGGGCAAATTCAACCCGCCGACGCCCAGAGGATCCTTGACATGCTCGAACGCAATGAAGCCGCGCTTCGTGTCAAATTGCAGGCACAAGAAAATGCGAAGCGCCGCAATGGCAAGAAATCCAAAATCGAGAAGGACTGGTAATGGGAATCATGAAATTCAACAAGGCGATACAAGTTCCTCTAATGCCCTCCTTTTGGAAGGTTTGGAAGAATACTCTTGGCGCATTGCTCCTGGTTTTCATGGGGTCCACCATGTGCTATGCCCAAGGTGAGGCTACCGTTACTGTGGACCGAAATCCCGTTATCGCGGGCCAGTCCTTTCGCATCACTTTTGAGTTTAAGGGTGTCAATGTCCAATTCAACAACCCGCCACAAATACAAGGGCTGCGCTACTTGAGCGGACCGTCCACCAGTTCCAGCACCCAAATCATAAACGGCTCAGTCTCCTCCAAAAAGGGATACACTTACTCTGCAGTCGTCACGCAACCAGGAAGGGTTCAGATTCCTGCTTTTTCGTTCAAAACCAACAATGGAAGAATCCGTTCAAAAGCCATTGAACTGAAGGTAGCCAAGCAAGGGAGCAAGGCAAGTCAGACCCCAGCCCAGTTTGAAGCGGCCATTGAAACCGACAAGAAAAAAGTCCACCTCGGAGAGCCCATCCGTGTTCAATACCGCATCTACAACCGCATGGATGGCGTTGACGTAAGGAACTACAGTTTTCCAGAGCTGTCAGGGGTATGGAAGGAAAATGTAGAAGGAGAAGACCCGAGATGGGAGAACACCATTGTGGATGGTAGACGGGTGCAAGTGGCCACGGTCAGAACAGACATGCTCTACCCCACCCGCACTGGACAGCTCGACATTGCTGGATTTAATGTAGAGGCCCAAATGAGGGTGTCGTTCTTCAATACCCGCCCCATCAGTGCCAATGCGCAGCCGGTGCGTATCGAGGTATTGCCCCTCCCACCTCCCATTCCAGCATCGTCATTGGGCACCTTCCGCAACCTCAAAGTGACTTGGAAGGCAGACGATAAAGTCGAACCAAAATCCAATGAGGCGATGAACCTCACCCTCGAGTTCAAAGGGAATGGAAACCTGGGACTCATTGGTGCGCCAGACATACAATGGCCCAAGGATCTTGAAGTGTTCGACCCCGAAATCAAAGACCGGATCACGACCGATCTGCAAGGCCAACGAGGAAGAAGAACGTTTACCTACTTGGTGATACCGCGCGCAGAAGGCGACTACGAAATATCCTTGCCAGCCCTCTCCTTCTACGATTATGCGCTGGACCGTTTTGTCACGCTCAAGGCCCCTGCCATTGCCCTGAACGTCACGGGAAGTGCCCAAGGCGAAGGCCCCGCCTTTGGGTTTAACAGCAAGACAGATGTGACCATTCTCACCCGAGACATGCGTTTCATTCGCACTGAAACTGAACTCAAACCCCGTTCTCACCCCTTTTTTGGCGGCCCCCTTCACATGGCATTGCTGGGCCTCCCTCCCATCGGTTTCTTGATTGGTTGGGCGGTTCGACGGCGCAAGGATATGGAGGGACAAAACCCTTCACTTCTTCGCAAGCGACAATCCAAAGCCCAATTAAAAGCGGCGCTCAGTCAAGCAAAAAAAGGCGGTGCAACTTTTGACGAACTCGGCCAAGCCGCTCACGAATTTCTGCAAGGCCAACTCGACATTCCGCGAAGTGATGCAGGAATGGACAGGTACAGTGAAGCCCTTTCCGGGCAGGGAGCCGCTACACAGCAAGAATGGCTCTCCTTGATTCAAACACTGGATCAAGGCCGCTTTGCGCCTGGAGCACCCGATGTCGCCGATGTTGCCCACCGTTTGGAGGCCGCTGCAAAATCACTAGAAAACGAGCGCAGTTCAGGACCAAAATCTGGAAACACTGCGACCATTGCTCTGTTGATCCTGTCTTTGGCTGGATCCCCTGGCATTTGCTGGTCTGCCCCAGATGCAGCTGCTGCGCAAGCTTCATTTTCTGCCGGTAACGCTGCTTATTTGGAAGGCGACTTTGATGCTGCCGTGACATCATATTCAGATGCAGCAGAACTTTGGACTTCCTTCGAGCTCGAATACAACCTGGGTGTTGCCCATTACAAATCCGGGAGAATCGGTCCGAGCATCTTGCACTTTGAAAGGGCCAAGCGAATCCGCCCAAGTGAAGACGATCTCCATGCCAATCTCCTGCTTGCCCGAGCTGCTGTGGTGGACCGCATCGAAGAGATGCCTGAGATTGCCTTGGCCCCGCTGTGGAGGGAACTGACCTCCGCCCACCGACTGGCTGCGTGGACCGTGAGCTCGTTGATTATGTGGCTGTTGACATTTGTCATGCTCTATTTCCGGATGACCTCTCGAGATCTGGCCATGCGGCGCGGGCTGGCCATCGCAGCTCCAGTAATGGGAATTACCGCTGTTTTCTTGGGCTTTATGGGACGTCAAACTGACCTGATGAGCAAATCCAATGATGGCGCGGTCATCATGGAGACACGCATCGAAGTGCTCAGCAGCCCCACCAAAAGCAGCGAAGCCTCAAAACTGTTTGTCTTGCACGAAGGAACTGTAGTTCAAATCCTGCGGACCGAGGGACTCTGGCACCAAGTCAGGCTCGCCAATGGCAACACTGGTTGGGTTGAAGAAGACTCACTTGAGTCAATCTGACGACTGTACGAATGACCATTGAACAACGTCAAGCACAAAAGGTTATGCTATCAAGCAACCTAGGAATGACTGGTTGCGTTTTCTTTGCGCCTTCGATGACGATACGTTCTCTTTCTCTGCTTCTTTCAATCGCGCTCACTTTTGGAGCGTTTGGTCAAAATGAGCACTTTGACTGGTTGGGTGTTGACATCATGCCCCTGCCTACGGACAGCATCGACCCCGTCCCATATTCCGGGGAGCTGAACACTTTTGATGGGGGATATGCCGTGGGAGATACCATTGGCGACTTTCGCTTGTGGTCACTCGATGGTGATGACTTCATTTTGTCCAATGAAATCGATCCTGAAAAGCCGACCATTATCTTCAATGGTTCGGCCACCTGCATTCGATTTCAGAACGACTGGGACATCAACCAGCCAAACAACATTGTGGCTTGGGTAAACAGCCACCTCGATGACTTTAATTGGATCCCAGTCTATGTCGCAGAGGCACATGCACTCGACTTGGAAAACTGCCCGTCAAATTGTCCCGCTTTCCCCATTGCAGGGCCTGATGGACAGTATCTGAACCAACACCGAATTGTCCAAGACCGCCATGATGCCGCGCAAACGGTCATCGACTACATGGGACCTGGTTCTGACAATGGGTGGGCTTTCCCATGGGATGACATGCTTATAGACACCCCGGGCAATATCATTTACGAGAATTTCTTTCTGAGACCAGCAGGAATGGTTGTCGTCAACTGCAATGGTGTGGTGGTCGAAAGGGCCAATTGGTTGGGGCTTTTCCTCGGCGAATTCAACAATCAAATGGCATTAGAGGGTCTGATTCAAGAACCGACCAACATCGATGGGCCTTGTCTCCTGGCCTCCAATGCCGAAGAAATCTGTGAAGAAGGTGCCCCGGATTCGGATGGCGATGGCACCTGCGACGCGTTGGAGTTAGAAATGGGCACAGACCCTTTCAACCCATGCGATCTTGGCATAGAAGGTCAAGAGGATTCCGATCAAGATGGAGCTTGCGATGCGATGGAGTTGCTCTCTGGGACTGATCCCGAGAATCCCTGTGACCCGTTTTACTTGGACTCCGACAACGATGGCTTTTGCGACATAGAGGAGGCCATTCTGGGTTCAAACCCCAACAACCCATGCTCGCCATCCACAGTGGATACCGACGGTGACGGATACTGCGATTCAGAGGAGATCGATATGGGTTCTGACCTCAACGACCCCTGCAGCCCTGACTTGTTAGATTCCGACATGGACGGGATTTGCAACAGCTCAGAATTGGCCAACGGCACAGACCCCAACAACACGTGCGATCCGCTAGGCATCGATACCGATGGAGACGGGCTTTGCGATCAATTGGAATCTATCATTGGGTCATCGCAGAATGATCCCTGCTCACCTTATTCGGAAGACAGCGACGGCGACGGGTTTTGTGACCAATTGGAATCCATCGAGTCCTGGGATGCCAGTGACGCGTGCATTCCCAATGACACAGACCTCGACGGCGATGGTTGGTGCAGCGGTATGGAATTCGCCTCTGGCTGGTCAGATGCTGACCCTTGCCTGCCCATCGCTACGGACTCCGACGGTGACGGATTGTGCGACATGGAAGAGCTGCTGTTGGGACATGACCCTATGGATCCGTGCTCGCCGGCGATTTTGGATACGGATGGAGACGGCCTCTGCGACATGTATGAGGTTTTGAATGGCTCCTCTCCCTTCGCTGCGGAGGCTGTGCTCTCAACAGGAAGTTTAAACGCCAATGGCCTGATGGTTTTGCCATCATCTGCGGGTTTCGAGGTCAGCTGTGACGCCTGCCTTGGAAAGTCGTGGTTGCTCTTGGACGCTGCAGGCAGAACCATGAACAGTGGCACCTTGGCCTCCTGGAACGCATGGAACGCCCCAAAAGGGGTCTATGTCTTGAGCCTGCCCTCCCTCGGCTTTCACAGCCGTGTGGTCGTACAGAACTGAGGGGTCCTTTCCCGGGGCCTTTTGGTCCCGTAATTTGGTGCTGAGCCAGCACCATGCCTGACCCTCCCCCTTCCCGGAACATCCTAAAGCGCAGGCTTAAGGATATCGCGAGCCTTTCCCTCTCGGCAGGCTTTGCGCAGGCTGCTGCTGTTGCTGCTTTGCCATTGCTTCAGAGGTATTGCTATGACCCTGTGGCATTTGCTGACATGGCCGTGTACTCCCAACTGGTAGGGATACTTGGAGCTGTTGCAACCCTCAGAATGGACTTGGCTTTGGTCAAACAGAGCAGCATTGGGCAAGCACGGGCTACATTTTCAATAGGACTTCGGTCCATGCTCGTCATGGTGTTCTTGGCTGCGGTGTTGGCCATTGGTTTGAATGCGGCGGACATGGAAATGGGCACTATTCCATGGCTGTGGTGCCTGCTCCCATTGGGTGTCGCTGGGGTAGGAATGAATGGGCTGGTCACAGGATGGCTGTCCCGTGAAGAACGTTTTCGCAAGCTCGCCGTGGTCCGTGCCAGCGGCAGCTTTGTTGGCGAAGTCCTCCGGTTTGCCAGCGTTTCATTGGGGAGTTTGGGACTCATCGTTGGCCGCATTGCCGGGCAATGGTATTCCGCCATCTGGGGCTTTCGTGCCTTGTACAACAGCTTGCGCAATGCCCCAAAGAGCACCCGTTTATCTCGGAGCGAAGCATGGAGGGACAACCGCGCCTATGCCATTTTTACGACGCCAGCGAACGTCCTTGCCATGGCTGCCAATGGGCTCTTCATTTTGTACCTCTTCGAGTTTGGTTCGGGCAACATCGTCGGAGCTGTTGGTGCAGGCATGGCCTATCTCACAGTAGCCGCGGGATTGGTCATCCGAAGTGTCAGCGACGTCTTTTTCAAACACCTAGATGACGTCCCTCCCAAAGCGCTGCTGCGCCACTATGGCGGCTGGATCGCCACCCTGATGTTGCTCGCAACAGCTGGCATCTCCGTGCTCTGGGCGATTCCCGAATCTTGGGTGACCTTTTTATTGGGTGATGCCTGGAAGGACATGTTGCCTGTCATGCGCATCATGGCACCTTGGATGGTTCCTTGGATTGCAGGTTCTGCGCTGTCTGGCATTTTCCCACACCTTGGGAGACAATCCTGGGCTTTGGTATTGGACACCTTGCACCTTGCGATGGTGGGAGGTCTAATTTGGGCCGCTAATGCTTCGAGAACATCGGAAGCGCTGAGCGACCCTGAAGTCCTTGTGCTGTTGCACGACTACACCCTGGTTCAGGCTGCTTTCTACACGGTGGCCATCGGCGTGGCCTTCGCTGCCATTGCCTTTAGAAAGCACTCCCCGGCTAAGGTTCAGTGATGGTGCAGGTAATGGCCTGCCAGATTTAATCTTTGCTCTGCTGCAGGAAGCACCTCAATCTGCAGGTATTCGTGGTGGTGCTCTTCTGCAGCCTCATCAGAACCTCCCTTGTGCGCATCATCATGGTCGTGGTGATGTCCGTGTTCGGCATTATCGCTGTGGTCCCGAGCATGCTCTTCGAAGTAAATCTCGCACCGCAATTCCTGCAAATGGAGGTTCCCATCGAGGTAGTACTCCATGCGCAAAACGCCTTTCTGGCGCTCATCCGTGCGGAGGATGACATAACTGCCTGCGGTCCATTCCTCATCGGACATGAATGCAAATCGCCCATCGTCATACATCCTCAGACGGCGCTCCTCTCCTTTCGCAGTTGAAATCACCCATTGTCCAGACAGCTGTTCTACAAAGGGCGCACCATGATCTGGATGCGTTCCAAACGCGCCTTCTGAATCCAATACTGCTCCATTCATCACGAAAAAAAGCGGCCACAACACGGCATTCAAACTGCATCCAATCATGTGGCTAAATTACGTCAGCGTCCATTCGTAAATTGGGCAGTTCCCAAGGCACTGGTTGCCTCAACTGAGACGAAACGATGACCACACTTCAGTCCTGCTTCAGATTCGCTGCTGCTCTGTCTGTTGCGCTCCTTGCAACCTTGCCAGGACAAGCTCAATTAGAGGGCAATACCAACGACAATCCGTTCCGACAACTCTACGATGTGTTGCCTACACCCAACACCGTACGGACTGCGAGCGGTGCCCCTGGGCATGCTTATTGGCAGCAACAAGTGGACTATGTGATGGACATCCGCCTCAATGACGGAACGCAACGCATCGACGGCAAAGAGACCATCACCTACATCAACAACTCCCCCGACGAGCTCCGATACCTCTGGCTTCAACTGGACCAAAACATGCGGGACTTGGACAGCGACAGCCACATGATCAAGGAAGGCTTCATGGAAGACCGCATGACCTTTGACCGTGTCGCAGGCCTAGAGCCTGACTTCGATGGTGGATTTAAAATCGAAGCTGTAAAAGATGGTTCAGGACGTGAACTCGCCCACACCATCAACCAAACCATGATGCGTGTGGACCTCCCCAAGCCCTTGGCTCCCGGTGGGAAGTTCACCTTTCAAGTAGACTGGTGGTACAACATCAATGACCGCCTGGCCATTGGAGGTCGAAGCGGTTACGAGTATTTCGAAGAAGAAGACAACTACCTCTACACCATCGCCCAGTTTTTCCCCCGCCTTTGCGCTTACTACGACCGCATGGGCTGGCAAAACAAGCAGTTTTTAGGGTCGGGTGAGTTCACCCTCGAGTTTGGCGATTACGATGTCAGCATCACAGTACCCAGCGATCACATTGTAGGGTCAACGGGAGTGCTCCAGAACCCCAAAGAGGTATTGACGGCCACCCAACGGGCACGGTACGAAGAGGCAAAGACAGCTGACAAACCGGTATTGATTGTCACAGAAGAGGAGGCCAGAGAAAACGAGAAGACCAAAGAAAAAGGGCTCAAGACATGGCGCTACAAGGCCGAGAATGTCCGCGACTTTGCGTTTGCTTCCAGCCGAAAGTTCATTTGGGATGCCATGGCTGTGCCGTTGAAGAACAGCACCCCGCTCGCAATGAGCTATTACCCCAAAGAGGGCAATCCCCTGTGGGAGCAGTACAGCACTGAAGCTGTGGCACAAACGCTGATCACCTATTCTGAATTTGCCTGCGAATACCCTTATCCGGTAGCCATCAGCGTCCATACAAAGTGGATTGGCATGGAGTACCCCATGATTTGCTTCAACGGAGGAAGGCCTGAGCCCGATGGCACCTACAGTGCACGGACCAAGCACGGTATGATTTCGGTGATCATCCACGAGGTGGGACACAATTTCTACCCGATGATCATCAACTCTGATGAACGTCAATGGACCTGGATGGACGAGGGCCTCAACACCTTTGTTCAGTACCTCGCAGAAAAGGAATTCGACCGCAACTACCCCACGCGCCGAGGACCTGCCCGCAAAATCACCAACTACATGGGCGGGGATCCAAAACGGATTTCTCCCATCATGACCAACTCCGAGAGCATCTTCCAGTTTGGCCCGAACGCTTACGGAAAGCCGGCTACCGCACTGAACATCTTGCGCGAGACGGTCATGGGTCGCGAGCTCTTCGATTATGCCTTCAAAGAATACGGTCGCCGTTGGGCCTTTAAGCGCCCGACGCCTGCTGATTTGTTCCGGACCATGGAAGACGCATCAAGTGTGGACCTTGATTGGTTCTGGCGCGGCTGGTTCTACACCAACGACCATGTCGACATGTCCCTCAAAGACATCCAATGGTATCAGATCTCCTCTGGGGATCCTGACGTTGAAAAGGCCCTTGCCAAGGCCGAGAAGGACGCACAGCCTGCGGATATCTCCTTGATTCGCGACGAGACTTACATTGCCGAAAGCCGGCTCGAAGCCCGTCCTGAGCTCAACGACCATTACACGACGGTTGATCCGTACGAGGTGATGGAAATCGAACGCGAGGAATACAAAGACTATGTGGCCCAGTTGGATGAGGACGAGCTCAAATTGTTGTCCTCTGGAAAGCACTTCTACCAGTTGACCTTTGAGAACCTTGGAGGCTTGGTCATGCCTGTGATTGTGGGCTTTACCTACGAAGACGGGACAACCGATGTCCGGCGCGTTCCCGTGGAGATTTGGCGCAAGGGCGGCAAGGAAGTCACCAAGGTTTTTGTGACGCCACAAGAAGCGGTTTCAATCACACTCGACCCCTACCTCGAAACGGCCGATACAGACTTGACCAACAATGCTTGGCCCCGCAACGTGCGCCCTCAGCGCATCGACTTGTACAACGACGCCACCCGAGGATTTGGGCGCGGTTCAAGCAACCCCATGCAGCGCGTGCGGGAGAACCAGGATTACATCGAGTCCCTCGAAGACTGATCGCCGCACGTCCTTGCCTTGAAAAGCGAGGACTTCAGTTGACGATCAAGGGCTTCCGAGCGGTTTCACCCGCAGCAGTGACGTGTACCGTATACCTGCCGGGCAATAAACCCTGCAAAGACACTGTGCATGAGCCTGTGGCCATCCCTGACCGCACCGAGCGTCCCAAGGCATCGAAAATGCGCCAAGTGCCCGGTTGAGCCAGTCCCGAAATGCGCACTTCATGGTGGGCGGGATTTGGCGTGAGCTGCAACGCCATGCCAAACTGCTCCTCAACGCCGGTAACCAGGGACAGGGTGTCAATGTCGCTCAAGTCCAAGACGTATTCCTCACCGATTTGGCGAACGGCACCGTAGATGCGGTACACGTCTCCTGGCGTTGGGCCATCCCCGTCCTCATTCATTCCTGGGTCGTCTGTATCCAATCCATAGACGGTCAACGTTCCAGTGGCATCTGAGACCGTCCATACATCGCCGTCGGGGGCGGACACGACGGTTACGGGGTCCAGTCGGGCGCGGGTCCCTTCTAAACTTTCGTCCATCATTTCCTCAACCGTAACGCCCGTCCCCGCTGGGGTGGCATTCCAAAAATCGTTGAAGACGTAATCCGTGATCTGCATCATCTGGGTGTTCCCATCTGTTTCGACGATGGTCCCTGTCAATTGCAGTACATCTCCTACTTCGGGCTGACGGGGCTCGCTCCACCAAGGAGGATTGGCCTCGATGATCACGTTAGGCCCGACACACATCAGGCCATTCCACGGCCCGTAATCATCTTGGATGTACCAAACGTCACCGAAATAAACCGTCACCTTGCCAGAGACGGTCACTTCTTGCCCATCATAAGGACTGACATCAGATTCACCTTGAATTTCTGCGCAAGTCAAGGTCTGCGATTTTCCAGTCGCACACAACAGGAACAACACTGCGAAACAAGCGATCTGAGATGGGATACGGGCTGCATTCATGTGGCTTAATTTAATCAAAGACCCCGAATGCGAAACCGTGCTACCTTGCTGTTATGAGAACTGTTCTAGCTGTTTTATCCGGTCTCTTTCTCTCCGTTAATCTACAGGCTCAAGACTCCATCAATTGGGGCGATGCTTTAACGGTTGCCCCTTCTGAATATGGCTACACCAATCTTCGAATGGTGCTCGACACCGAAGGGAATCCCGTGATACTTCATGGCAAAAGCGGTTCAAGTGGCGGCCTGTACTGTACCCGATGGACGGGGACAGGATTCGGGACTCCCGTGGCCGTAACAAACGAAACAGGTCTGTTCATCAACGACGCAGAAGGGCCCCGCATGGCGGTTTCTGCCAACCGCATCGCGGTTTCCTACCAACTGTCGGGGCAATGGGATGACGGCGGAAGAGTGGTGATTTCAGAAGATGGTGGCGCCACTTGGGGCGACCCCGTTGCCATTGCACCGGGAGCAACAGTCGATCACTTCATGCCCGTCCCGGCGTTTGACGAGAATCAGCAGCCCTGGGTTACCGTGAAATGGGGCTCCACACCTGTTTTGGAAGGCGCCCAGTTTTGGGACACCGCAAACGCCGCCTTTTTCCCTCCAGTAAATGCGGGCGAAGCCATGGATGGAGAGGCCGTATGCGAGTGTTGTGCTTCGACGCCTTTTAGCCATGAAGGCCGGAACTATGACGTGGTGAGAAACAACAACAACAACATCCGCGATTTTTGGCTGATGCGGACCGACGAATCTGGCGGATGGAGTGAAGCCCTGGACATCGACCCCACAGATTGGAACATCAATTCATGCCCCGCATCAGAGGCAGAAACTTGCATCCTTGGTGATGGCAGCCTTATGGCCGTGTTCATGTCCGCTGGTGAAGGCGGCAGCAGGGTCTATTGGTCCACTGCTGACCTCGAAGGCTGGGCCCTAACGGGGTCAGACCGCATCGAACCTGGAACCAACCATGTCGAAAACAACCCCACCGTCGATGCCGACCAAGACCACAGTGTTGTGGCCTGGGAAAAAAACCAAGGAGGGTATGACGTGGTGGTCGCCACCGGGAGCAATTCTTCGTCAGCGCCCAGCGAATGGTTGGCCTCCTCCAATGCTGTCACCGAGGACTTGTCAGGGCACAGCCGCCGGCCAGTAGTGAGGGTCAATGGAAATACAGTCCACCTGGTGTACCAGCGCCCTTCAGAAGGAACCGCGCACTACCTCCAAGGCACCATAGTGGCCGGCACCAACACCGTACTCCAGATGGAGACTGCACCACTGGAAATAGTCCCAACCTCCGAAGGGTGGTGGGTATCTGAAGCCAATGGTTTCACCTGGAACGTACACGACCTTGGAGGGAGGCTGGTGGCATCTGGACTCAGCCCAGACGGCCACATTCCATTTTCCGGAAAAGGCATTTACATCGTGAGCGTGGCCCACAACAACCTGGTCCGCAAAGTCAAGTTGGCCCGCTGAATTCAAGGTCTGGGCCTAAGGTCCGACCGCACCACGACGTACAGATGGCGTTGCTCAATCGAGCCAAGCCACCTCGCCTGTAGCCACGTCATAAACGCCACCGACAATCGCGATTTTGCCTTCGGCCTCTAACCCCGCTAGAATGCTGCTGTCGCTGCGCAATGCCGCCATGGTCTTGCGCACGTTGACTTGAGAACAACGGTCCAAATTATCGGCTGAATCCTCAGCCCCCACTTCGGACTTGGTGGCATCAACTGCGGGCTGGATGCGCCCAAGTAAGCCGGTCAAGTGGCCGTCTTCCAGACCAGCCCAGGCCCCTTTGACTGCGCCACAACGGGTATGCCCCAAGACAAGAATGGCCTTGCTTCCAGCATACTTGGTGGCATACTCTAAGCTTGCCGTCAAATCTGGTGAAGCCACATTGCCTGCAACGCGCGCGACAAAAAGGTCACCGGATGCCGCATCAAAAATCTGCTCCACCGGTGCACGGCTGTCGATACATGAAAGCACAGCAGCATAAGGATACTGACCTCCCGCGGCATCGCTGAGCAAAGCCGTTCTGTTTCGGGTTGAAGTCTCTCCTGAGGTGGACCTGCGCACCCCGTCTTTGAGAAGCTCAACAGCTTCAGCGGGGGTCATGGCCTGTTGCAATTCGGCACCGAGGGCACCATCGAGGGATAGGTATCGGTCGATCATGCCGCAAAAATCTATACCCGCGCCCATTGATTTCAAACCCGGGGCATGAATTCTTCCCAAGAAATGTCACCAATCCATGACAAAAGTCATACCCCGGAATGACTGGGGTCATGCCACCCGCGTTGATTCTGTCCACCTTGGGTGAACCTCTTGCCCTGCCCACCTTTTATTCTATCAGTATGACCAACTTGACCCACACTCAAACGCGGTTATTGTCCCAAGCGGCAGTCTTCATCCAGGATATGGCGAAGGACCCACGTTATGCCATGGGTGAGCAGGACGTATCGCATCGGCTTGAAGCGATTGCAGCAGAAATCTCGAATACCGGGACATACGTGCACACTGAAGACGAACTGTGCTTTGGGGTTCAATGGGCTTGGCGCGGAAGCAACCGCTGCATTGGACGGCACATGTGGCGCACCCTTCAGGTTCAAGACTGCCGGGACGTGCGCGATAAGGAGGGTGTTGTAGCATCCTTGCAACAGCACCTCCAATGGGCATGGAAGGGGGGCAACATACAAAGCGTGATCACGGTATTTGCCCCACGGAAACCCCAACAAACAGACCAGCCGGACCCTGTCCGCATTGCCAACCATCAACTGCTGCGCTATGCAGGGTTCGAACAAGCTGACGGCCAGATTTTGGGTGACCCCCACTCCACCACATTCACGCACCGCATGATGCAGCTTGGATGGACCCCCAAACAGAAAACGGCACACACGCCACTGCCTTGGTCCATTTGGATTGACGATGAAGAGACGTCGCCTGTGGACCATTTTGCGGCACATCCGGAGCAGTTTCCCGAGGTGGACATTACCCACCCCGATTACCCGGGCATCGATGCTTTGGGCTTGCGTTGGTATGCCATTCCTGTCATCAGCGAGATGGCCCTTGTCATAGGTGGGATCACCTATCCATGTGCCCCGTTCAATGGCTGGTACATGGGCACTGAAATTGCAGCCCGCAATTTCTGCGATCCGCAGCGTTACGACCTGACTGAGAAAATCGGTCAAGCCATGGAGCTGGATACCTCATCCCACCGGAACCTCTGGAAAGACCAGGCCATGATTGCCATCAACCAGGCTGTGTTGCACAGCTTTGACCGTGCGGGTTTTCGGATAGGCGATCACCATGAGTTGGGTGCGCAGTTCGAGCGCTTTTGCCAAGTAGAAGAGAAGGCAGGCAGGCCCTTGAATGGGGATTGGAACTGGCTCACCCCACCCGTTTCTGGTTCGATGAGTCCTCAATTTCACCGGGACTTTGACAACTCCGTAGCAGCGCACACGAACTTCTTTTATCAAAGCGGCCCTGCAGATGATGTCGCCGCCCGCAGCAGTGCCCCTGTTGAAGAGGCCGCAGCACGCTCAAACGACCCGTTCCATCTGGAAAATCAGCACGAGACTCCCCGGTGCCCCTTCGGTTTTGACAAGCTCGCCAAGGTGCTCCCTATCCGGCGGCCTTCCTCCAAGAAGAGCTCGAGTCACAGCTGAAAACGATCGGCGTAACGCGCCACATGACACCCTGCAGCCGCCACGCCCTGGCTTTCTTCTGAAGCTGGGTTGAGCAAAGCATTGGTGTGGTTCAGGTGGATGAAGTGCACCTTGTTGCGCTCCTCGGCGGACCAAGTCTGCATGAGGGACAGGCTCTCGACGATAAAGGGATGCGGGACCTCAGCCATGTCGCGGTGACCAAGCTCTGCACCATCGTGAAAGGTCCCGTCCAAGAAGGCGTAATCCACGGTTTCGACCATTTCCCGCAGATCGCGGTCCCACTTGGACCACTTGTCGATGTCTGGAATGAAGAGGGCGCTGCGGTTGGGGCCTTCGATCCGGTAGCCCACCGTTTCTGAGAATTCGTCGCGGTGCGGCACCCTCAACGGCGTAACGGTAAGCCGGGGCGTGGGCCTCACTGGGACATCCGATGACAGTGTCGTTAGGACGATGTTGCCCAACTCCACCAGCTGGCTCCAAGGGCCGTTTTTCTCCAGAAAAGAACGCAGCTTCGGCATGGCAAAGACCTCAACGCCTTTGGCCCCCATCGCCTCTCGTCCCAGCAAGCCCAAGCCGGCGTAATGGCCCCAATGGGCATGGGTGAGGAAAATGCCATCGGGCATCCCTGTGTGCGCGCCCGGCAATTGCTCCAGCTGACTGGCCTGCCGCGCTGCATCTGGTGTGGCCTCGAACAGGTATTGACGTCCTGCCAGTGAATCCACCACACCCAAACACACCACTTGGTGAGTGCCGGCGGGCCGCAAAAAGAGGTTGCGGCAGTCCTCACGCTGGCAGCCGATGTGGGGATACCCGCCGTCCTGCACATTGCCCAACACCGTCAGCGTGACGGCCGTTGCCGCCGGTGCCACAAAAGCCGCCGACAACCAACCTGTACACACCAGGGCCAGCAGCGCGCCCAAACATGAGAACACCCTTTTTGACGGAATAGAAAACGTACCCATGGGCGCAAAATAGCAGGAACTAGCGGATGCTGAACCCCACCAGAAATGGGGCATTGATCAGCTGCAGAAAGTGGCTGCAAAAGCAATGAACCGGTCGAGATCGGCGCGGTTAGTGGCCATGCCAACGGACACGCGCACAGCGCCTCTTCGGATTCCGCTCCATGCGATAAAATCGTAGTAATCGCCCTTATCTCGTGTACCGAAATAGGCCTCAAGTTCTGCGGATGCAATGTCGTGATTGACTTCATCCACACCTGGATTACAGAAGCAACCCGTCCTCAAGGAGATGCCCCTTTCGTTGGCTTGGTCTTCCACTGCTGAAGTTGGAATGATCGCGCCGTCGGGATCTTGGAAGTTCATGGCCAGTGTACCTCCGCATGCGCGGCGATCAGCTGGGCCATATGTCCGGATCAACGGCTTGCCATTGGCGTGTCTCAACCCTTTGAGTCCTTGGTGCAGGTACAAGGCCAGCGAGTCCACCCGCTGCTTGAGTCGATCCATGCCCACTTCTTCCACGAAGCGGAGGCCTTCGGAAATGGCCGGAATGTCTAGATAATTAACGGTCCCGTCTTCGAACCGCTGGTGATCATCGTGCAAGAATCGATTGGCTCCTCCCACACTGGACAATGTGATGTTGCCCCCTGCATACCATGGCTTTTGCAGCTTTTCAAAGGCTGATTTGCGCACGAGGAGGGCGCCCAATCCGGTGGGAAAACCGAAGATCTTGTAGAAGGAGACGGCGACGAAATCCGCGGGCACCTTCGTCAAATCCAGAGGTGATGTGGGTGCAAATGCCGCAGCATCGAGCAGCACGTCCCACCCTTGTTTCTGGGCCCGCTTGACCCACTTGAGTGCATGCCGCACGCCCGAGACATTGGACTGTGCCGGAAAAGCAAACAACTTGTTTCTGCCCGCAAAGCTTTTCAACCCCTGCTTCAGCGCCGCGCTGTCCAAGGTCAGGTTCTCATGGAGTGGCGCGTATTGAAACGTCCCGCCCTTGTTGGCGCAGAATTCGCGGATGCCATTGACCGAGTTGTGGTTGTCGGCCGTCAGCAGGTAGGTCCCATCCTCTTGGAAGGGGTAGCACTCGCCCACAATTTTCAGCGCACCTGAGGCATTGGGCGTGAAGATGCAATGGTAGTCCTCAGTGGCATTAAAGAAGGCCAGCACCTTTTGTCGTGCAGCTTCCACTGCTTCGGTAGAAGCCATCGAAGTGGGATTGATGGAATGGGGATTGCCGTGCACGCCCGTCAGGAGGTATTCCATGTGATGCGCCACTTGGCTTGAGCTGTGCAAGCCGCCTCCTGTGTAGTCCAGGTAGACCTGCTTGTGCTTGTCAAGCCGGGAAAATTCGCGGTTCCGGAGGGCTTCGAAATAGCCGTCGTGGGCCAAATCGACTCCGTGGATCAGCTGCTGAAGGAGCAGGGTGTGCAATGAATGTGACATGGGCGCTGCATTAGGTTGCATCCAAGGTGCAGCGCGCAATCCCCTCACTTTATGAGCTTGGTCTTGCGCGGACCTGACATCCATCATGCCCGCGTGAAAAACGCCTCACGGCTGCCGGTCCCAACGGCATTGCCGGAACAAGCCTTCACAAGGCTCCCTCACTGCCCCTGACCTCACGGTGTACTCGGTATACAACACGTCCCCAATCAAGTCAGAATACAGCACGGTGCTGCTGTCTGGAAACAAGGTCAACGTGACATTGGTGTCCAAGGACAGAAATTGATAGGTCCCACTGTGCCTCTGCTCATCCTCGAACTGAAACCGGTAACGGCCTGCACTTCCGGTTGGGGCAGGCTCATCAAACTCCATCCACAAGGGGCCGCGCATGGCGCAGGATTGACAGCCGGCTTCAGCATTGCGATCAAACCGCCCCACGATCTCTTGATCAATGGGGGTGCATGCAAACAAAACCAGAGGAAGTATCCAAGCCCATTTCATGGGGGCAAAATAGCCCCAAGGCAGATGCATTCGCCATGCAATGATGGACCAATGCGCCCTGAGGCTGCGTGCGACCTTCCGCAGTACTGTGGTGTTTGATCTGCTTGAACAAACACGTCGCTGCAAGGGCTGACACCAGGGTTTGAAACAACTTTGGCACCCTGTCAAACCCAGGTTGGATGCTGTGGCATCACCCTGAAAACAAAAATCCAAGTGACTGATGGTCAGTGCACTTGGATTTGAAGGTGGTAGCTCCGGCGGGAATCGAACCTGCATCGAGGGTACCGGAAACCCTTATTCTATCCATTGAACTACGGAGCCAGAAAAAAACGGTGCGCGGGGAGCGCACCGTCCGGTTGTTGTGGAGATACGGGGATTCGAACCCCGGACCTCTTGCATGCCATGCAAGCGCTCTAGCCAGCTGAGCTATACCCCCTCTACTTTGTAAAACCTGTCCTCCCTTCGGAAGCAGGAGCGCAAATATAGTCGGTTCATCGGTACCTCCAACCCTGCTTTGAAGGTCAATCCAGCACCCAAATCCACCGGTCAGCAGGGCCATCCAAGCCCTCTGAATTCAAGCGCAAAAGGCCTGTGAATTTGGGGATGGGCGCCGCGCCGGACCCTCGGGCCACGAGTGCCCCAGAGGCATCGTACAACCTCCAATCTTCGCCGGGCAGCACAGGCATGGGGCTGCCGCTGCGGGCCGCTGTGACCTGACGGGGTGAAGCGGGCTCCAAACCCTCAATGCCGACAAAAGCCAAGTCTACCGGCAGCACAGACGCTGCTTCACCATATCCAAAATCAGGGGTGAGCTCAAAGGAGGTGGTGCGGAACAGAACGGCATCGCTGCTGCCATTGCCGGCATTTAATGCGGTCCAGCTGCTGCTCGATCCTGCCACATACAGACGTCCTTGACCGTCTCGGGCCAAAGCCCGCACGTCTTCATCCCCGTTGCCCCCAAAAATGTGGACCCCGAACCAGGCTCCCGTTTCACCAAACCTGCGCTGTACCATGCCCCCGGAGCCTTCTTCGCCTTCGGTGGTGATGTGGCCTGCGCATTGGAGGATGACCCCTGTCCACAGGATGGCGCGCCCGGGCCGGTCCTCATCGCTGGCCGTTTCCACGATCCACGCATGGGACCAAGTGTCGCTGGTACCGGCATCAGCGCCAACCTCGAGCTTCCCGTAGAGGGCATCCAAACTGCCGTCGTCTGACTGCACAGTGCCTGACCATGCCACGCCCTGCGGGCCAGCGGTGATGCCGGACAGCGTCACCGCGGGGTCCGCAATGGGGGCCACCCCTGCCACTGCAGGATTTCCGTTGTCGGCGGTCACCAACAACACCGCTGCCGGGGCTTCGGGTACCTCACTGCGGTGGACGGCGACGTACAAGGTGTCGTTGTGCCAATCTGCACCTATGGCTTTCATGCCTTCCGTGCCCGGGAGGGGTGCCCAACCCGGTGGCGTTGCATCTCCCGTCCACAATCCGACCATCAGCCCAGTGGCCATGGAGGAGGGCACCGCATTGTCTTCCCGGTGTCCGACGGCGATAAAGGTTTCCCCTCCAGCTGGCACCAACCCGCAGGTGGTCACCGCGCCTGTGCTTTCGAGGTCAAACTCGGCGACAATGCCAAGCTCAGGATGGACGCCCAACAGGTGTCCCATCCACTGTCCGTCCCTCGGTGCGTCATACAGAACCCAAGCTGTGGAGTCTGCGGTGCGCACCACCTCCCGGACGGCCAAGGTGGACGGGGCACCCACAGGCGCTTCGAGGTCGCCGGCAAAAGCAAAAGACCAAACGTGGTTCAGGGCCGTGTCCAATACCGCCATGAAACCCTTGCGGCCCACTGGCCCATCGGGCGCCCACTGCGCCTGCCCTTCCGCCATGGAAATCGCAGACGTGGTTTCGCCAGCCAAAATGCACCCCCAATCATCCACCCAGACGGCTGTGGCCTCGTCCATTCCCTCTGCGCCAAAAACGCGCACCTCGATGGAGTCTGGACCTTGTCCAAAAGCCACCGTGGACCAACATGCAAGCCACAGGAATGGGAAACGCATGGGCATCAACGGGTCGCTGCGAGATAAGCCTCGCGCATGGTTTTCATCTGTTGGGCCAATGCTGCAAAACGCTCGAGCGCCAGCATGTTGGCCCCATCGCTCTTGGCGGTCGACGGGTCGGGGTGGGTTTCGATGAACACACCGTCTGCACCTGCAGCCACTGCTGTGCGGGCCATGTGCGCGATCAATTCTGGCCGTCCGCCTGTCACACCAGAGCTCTGGTTGGGCTGCTGCAAGCTGTGGGTCAGGTCCATGATCGTCGGTCCGAAACTGCGCATGGCGGCCAACCCGCGGAAATCCACCACGAGGTCCTGGTAGCCAAAGGTGGTCCCGCGCTCGGTGACCCACGCTTTGGGGTTGCCACTGTCTTGCACCTTGACCACCGCATGCTCCATGGACTCTGCGCTGAGGAATTGTCCTTTTTTGATGTTGACCACTTTGCCTGTATTCGCTGCGGCCACCAGCAGGTCCGTTTGCCGGCAGAGGAAGGCGGGGATCTGGAGCACATCCACATGCTCGGCGGCCATGGCAGCCTCCTCGGCTGTGTGAATGTCCGTGGTCACAGGGATGCCAAAGCGTTCCTTGACCTGCGAAAGAATGGCCAGTGCCCTCCCGTCGCCGATGCCGGTAAAGCTGTCGATCCTGGATCGGTTGGCCTTGCGGTAGCTGCCCTTAAAAATCAAAGGCAGGTCCAGTGCAGCGCAGGTTTCGACCAGAGATTCCGCGATGCGAAAAGCCATGTCCTCCCCTTCGATGGCACAAGGGCCAGCGATGATCTGGAGTCGGTCGCCTGCCGTCCAACCGGCGTTCTGAAGGTTGCGTTCCATGGTGCGAAGTTCGTGAAGCGTTAGAAGGTGCGGTGCCAATGAAATCCGAGCCCCATGCGTCCGCCCGTGCCAGCCAATGCCAGCCAGCGCGTGCGGATGGCGAGGGTGCCGCCCGGACGGCCTTGGCGCACGGCTTTGGAGGGCAGGTTGAAATTCAATGGAATAAACGTGCCACCAAAACCTCCGTAGGCCAGGCCGATTTCGGTTTGAAGGGCGCCACGGCCACTGCGCCGGACCAATGTCCACTCCCACCGTGGGGCAATGGAAAGCTTCTCTGCCGTCAGTGACCATACCACGCCCGGCAAGCGGATCGCCTCACGGTCCCAGCGGAAAGAAAGGGTGCGGGGAAGTCGGCGCGTAAATCCCGACAGTGCTGTGTCCCGCTGCACTGCCCCCGAAAAATCGGGGCCACTGCCAGACAACCAAGACCAACCCGCGTTTGAAAATGCGGTATCCACCCTGGCCACTTCGGTTTGCCAGCGGCCACCGCTGCCCCAGTTGCGCAAGGCCACCGACCAGCGATCGGGACGGCCATGGCCGCCGTTGGCTTCCTCCCATACCATGGCCAAATCGAGGCTGACCGCGCTGCCGGTGGTGAGGTTTTGGAATTGCATGGCATTGAAGGTGCCCTCGGCCACCTCATCGTTCCACAGGTATTCGCTCCCCCGCTGCACTCCGCCAGAAATGGAGCGGTGCAACTCTCCCATTTTCACCCCCCACTCCATGGACCACAACATGGGGATGCCGCGCACGGTTTTGGAAAGGGTCCGGATGCCGCCAATGTGGAGCAATGTCGCCGAAGTGAAATGATAGCGTGAGCCGCGCAAGCTGCCATCTTGGCCTATGCCGTGTCGCCCAAACAACAGGGTGGCTGCCGCCGGGCTCCAAGCGGCTGAGGCCCATTGTGAAGTTTCCAAGCCGATGACCGTCTGCCAGCGCCCTGGGGCCTGGGGCTCAAACAACTCCAAAGCAGGAAGGACCATGCGCACCCCGCTGCGTGTCGTGCCACCGGCGAAGCCCTGGCCTTTCCAATGGGTCAAGGCCGTCAAAGAGCGCACGGGCGAGGAAATGTCTCCACCAAATGCCACGCCCGCCACAACGAATTTGTTGAGCGCATTCGACGACCATTGGCCCTCTGCATAAAGGTCCATTTGGATGATCGGGGATCCCGACAGGCTGTCTGCATTGCCCTGGGCACACATTCCGAATGTCCACAGGGACATGATGACCAAAGCCGCCCTCATTCGACAAACAGTATGGCGTCTCCATCGAGGTTCCCCTGGACAACCAAATTTTGGGTCACATCAAACGACGCACCTTCCAAAGGAGTCTCCAGCGTCACATGGATTTGCATTTGTGCGCCTTGGCGCAATGCGCTGAATTGAATGGGAAGCAGAGAAAGGACGACTTCGGAGACCACCGGTTCCGCTGAAACACCATTGCCAGAGGACACCTCCACCACAGGATAGGAGAACCAATCTGTTGCGCCAATGCCCGCCGCCAGCAGTTTTAAATGTTCGGGGACATCTACCAGAGACAGGCCAATGCTGGCACCTACGGGCAAGGAATTCGAAAACGAAAGAATGAGGTCACCGTCAAATTCGATGCCCTCGGGCAACTGCGGATTCAATGTGTCCAGCCAAACCGCCCGAGACGCTCCGACATGGAGCGGTGCTGTGAGCGTCCACTCGACCTCGGGCAGACGGCTCAAATCGATGCGGTCATACCCACCTGAAACATCGCCGAACGGGTTGATCTCCGCTGCGGCCTGGAGCACAAAAACATCGGGCACCGACGATAGAAACTCAGGTAAATTCCCATCCCCTGTCCCAAAAACATAACCGGCAGTGGAAGAAGTAATGGTCCAATCCGCCATGCCACCGGTCTCGCTGACTGTTGCGCGGGGCAGCACGATGGGTGACGCCAACGCGGGGTCAATGAGGGGGGTCACGACGGGCACTTCTCCCCCATCGGTGCGCGACACTTCCCCTATGGTCATGCCCAGATCCATTCCTGTGGTGTTGAGGAATTCCAGCTCTAATTCCAGGGCCGTCCAAGCCACCTCTACATCTTGCAATGCATCGGCCCCATCGAGGGAAACCGATTCTTCCACCTCCAAGGTCCGAGAGCCGAACCTGCCTTCCACTTGGGCCACTTGCAACCCTTCAAAGCCGACATCCAAGGTGAGCATGTCGCTCCCAAAGAGTCCGACGTCCTCGGTGACGTCTGCGGGCACGCCGACAGACCAAGACGTATACAACCTACTCCATTCTAGGTTATTACCTCCATCTAAATCAAGTTCAACTTCAGAAAGAGGCAATACAAATTGGGTGGACTGTCCAGGGAGGATTTGCAGCACCACCTCGTTGCTGCCTCCATTTGTACCCTCTGGAAAAACAGCCCCTTCGATGCGGTAGTTGAGTTCCAATGGCCCTTGCACTGTGCTGGATGCCGTTAGAATGAGTGCTCCTGACCCGATTCTGATTCGGCGCAGGTCCACGTCGGGCACAGACAGGTTGACCGCCTCTACTTCAGACCAGATTTCCGCTCCGGGTGCAATGGGAATTGGACCTCCTATGAAAGGCAGGACAAACTCTGAAGACCAGCTGGTGTCGAGGTTGGGCAGCAGCGCGTCGGCATTTAAAAGGGCCGAACTGCCAGAGGCGTTGAGTACGAGTCCCGTCTGCCCTTCGGTCCACAAAGTATCGGGGACGACGTCACCCCAGGTGAGCGTGTCATTCAGAAACACGACCCGATGCAAGGGGGTCCGCCACGTTACCGGCTCGCTCCGACACCCCCACAATAGGAGCGCCGCACAGATGGCCACCAATGGAATGCCAACCCTCATTTCGATGAAGGTTTGCGCCAAGGCTCAAAACAAAGGAATACCGCCAGACCTAAAGGAAGTACTGCAGGATGAAAGGCCTGCACGCTGATCGTAAAGTCGGTCATGCTCAACAGTGCTGTACCCCCCGCAGCCAGTCCCATAGCGCGTCCAAGGTGGCGTTTCCAGAGCGGCGAAGTGGCACGCAAACCTGGGCCCAATAACTGCAAGGGAAAGGCCCAAAGGATGTTGAGGTTGTAACGGGTATCGGCATGGTCGGTTCCGAACCATAAAAAGGCCAGCAAGCACCCCACCAGCCCCGTCACGGTGGGCAATGCCCTGCGCATCCAACGCTTGCCCAGTAACGTTTCCAATCCACACAACAGCAGAATGACCCAACCTGCCGTGACTGGCCAGCCGGCGCGGTCCGGCGAACGCGGCAACATGCTGGGCAACAACTCCCGTTGGGTGCGGACCAGGGGGCGCTCGTCCATGGTGCGCTCGTCCATGACCATTTCCTCCAGCTCCACAGCCAGGTGGTCGGGCAGAAAGGCTGCACCACACTTTCCTAAAGGCGCGTCTACGGGAAGCCCGAGCACCACATCAATGCCAAACCGGGTCAGCGGGATGCCTCCCAATTTGGCCCGCAGGAGGTCCCTGAAGGTGCTGTCGCGTCGGTCCACACAGTCCACGGTCAGGCGTGACCCGAAAACATCTTCCAAGACGGTGATCACACGGGTCGCGCAGTTGTCATAGAGAAACAGGTAGCGGTAATCCCTGTGGTCTGGGTGGGCATGGGCCAAGAGGTGGGCATCGAGCCGGGCAATATCGCCGATTGAAAGGGCCAATTCTTGCTCACTCACGCCCCTGCCGCTCCGGATGTATTCCTCCAAGAACCCTCCAAAAGTGCTCGTACTCAGGGAGTAAATCAACTCTCCTTGGATGAAGCGCCCGTAGAAGCCGTCGCTGAATTGAAAGGTTCCAAAGTTGTAGACCCGGTCCAGCGGTGGATTGGCCGCCAAATCGGTGACCCGAATCGCAGTGTGTCCAAACGCACTGTACAGTTCGCTGCCGGGGCTGCAGGTTAAAATGCTGGCTTTTGCAGCATCGCTGAAGTCGCGCAACGGTGCATTGGGGTCAGGCGGAAAGGGAACAGATTGTCCCGCCCCCGAACCAAGCACCGCCATCAACACCGTGAAAATCCAAAATTCCTTCACGACAGCAAGATGGTTCCTGAGAATGGCATCTCCACAGGCCCTGACAGCCATGCGCGTTTTTCGTCCGCAAAAACCACGCCGAGGGTACCCCCAGGGGCACGGAACTTGAAGGCCTCCCCGCTCGAGCTCCACCGCAATACTGCGGCTGCAGCGACCGTCCCACTTCCACAACTCAAGGTCTCCCCTTCCACCCCTTTTTCATATGTTCTCATGGCATAGAAGCCATCCGCATCCGGCGTGGTAGCGACCACATTGACGTTGACCCCATTCGGCGCAAAATCGCCGTGATGGCGCAGTGGTGTTGCCAAGGCATCCAAGTCCAGCCCGGACAACTCATCCCCTGGCATCCCCAAAACAAGGTGCTCCGTACCCGAGTGGACAAATGCGCCATGGGCCGTATCGCGCGGCAACTCCGTGAGCATCAAATCCACACAGGGCTCGCCTTCTACCCAATGTCCTTCATGGAGTCCGTCGAGGGCCGTGAAATGGGCCTCATTGAACGCGTTGTCTGATAGGCTGCGCCACCAAGCGAAAGCCGCTCGGGCGCCATTGCCGCAAAAAGCCTCACTGCCGTCGGGGTTCAAAAAAGTGAGGTGAAAATCGGCCCCAACGCCCCCTGGCCGCATCAACAACACCCCGTCGGCACCGATGCCACGCCGGCGCTCGCACCATTGGGACGTCTGCGCGGGGGTCGGGGTCCAAGGCGCGCCCTTTGCGCCCCTCAAATCAAAGGCTATGAAGTCGTTTCCGGCGGCATTCAATTTGACAAACTCCATCGTTTGCAAGGTACACCGTTGGATTCGTGGACGAGAATGCAAGAGGGGAGCGAAACGGGTATATTGGAGCATGAGGTCAAGTTTTAGCATGGCGGGTATGACGATGGGCGCAGGCCTGCTCGTTCTGGGCCTGTCCGGTGCCCGGGCACAAGTGGACATCAACAACGCCCAACTGCCCCTGCCCGTCTTGTTTCTGCACGGGATGAGTGGCGATGCGAGCAGTTGGGGTGGCATGGCCGCATTGCTCTCCAATGACGCTGGCCTCACCGAGGGCCAAGAACTCCAATACTGCCTCAATGGAGATGGCTCAGAGAATCAGTCCACCTTGGACGAGGTGCTTCCGTTTACCGCACTGCCTGCGGGACATGCCGATTTTTTTCGGATCAATTTCGAATGCAACGCCAGCGGATCGTGCTGGTCCAACTCGGCCGCCAATTCAGACGGCGTATTCAGCGGCCAAGCCGCTGCTGCCAAACAAGGGCTTGCGGTGGCCGATGCGGTGGCCGAAATCCTCGATGCCACAGGAGCGCCTGAGATTGTTCTCGTGGGCCACAGCATGGGTGGGCTCGCCGCACGCGAGTACCTGCAAAACCCAGAATACTGGCCCGTCGATGAAAATGGTGTGGCCCACCACAGGGTCGCCAAACTGGTGACCTCTGGCACCCCGCACAACGGCAGCAATTTTTCGGTCGGCTGGCTCGAAGATTTGGGAGACCTCTTTGGGTTCGACATCGAACAGCGGTCAGATGCTGTCCGGGACTTGCGCACGGACTACTTCTATTCGGGAGATCCTGGCGTCTTTCTGTTTGGCGGGTTGGAAGACAATTGGGTGCTGTGGGACTTCTTGTTTCAGAATTTCTGGAATGTGGACGTCAATTGTGATGGCGATGAAGGAGACATGATCGTCGGACTGAACGAAAAGCCCCTTGCCGACGACCTTGAATTTGCCTTTATCACTTCCTATGACGACGGCGTCGTGTCGACCTTTAGCTCGGATGCCATGGTGGCCATGTACAACCCGACGCACCGCGAACGGTTTTTTGTCAATGGGGTTTTTCATACTTCACTCAATGACGAGCTCGCCCTCACGCTGCGCGGAATGGACGAGCCGGATGACATCCAAACGGCTTACCCCATTTCAGCGGGACAAACCTGCATGGGCTTTACGTCCCAGCAAGGCACTGACGCGGCATACGCCAGCGAAGACCGCGATGTCTATACACTGGAAGTCGCAGCCCCCTCCCTGGCCACCTTGGACACCTTGTGGTTCAATGGGGGGCTGACAGAGGCGGCTTGGTTGGATGCCAGCGGCAATTTCCTGGGCGACGCCCTCGCGGTTGAGGGTGTTACGCTCGAGGTGGGGACGGTGCACTTGCGCCTCATCACGGCCCCCGGTGCTGCCGTCACCAACCACCTTTTTGCCGCCCAAATCAACCCGGCGCCCACCACTTGTCCTGAGGACCTCAACGGCGATGGCTTGATCAGTACGGATGACATTCTGCAGGCGCTGTCTCAATTTGGATGCACTGAAGCAGACCTGCCCGGCGCCTGCACCGCAGATGTCGATGGAGACGGGATCGTGGGGGTGGGTGACATCCTTGCCGTTTTGAGCCTGTTCGGCTCCTTGTGTTGAAGCTCCTCCGCGTCTTTGGTGCGGCTTCATCAAAGTCTGTCGCACACGTCTTCCGTCCATTCCACCAAAAAGGGCGGCCCAATGGGCCGCCCTTTCTGCATCCTAAAGAAGGTGCTGCGCGATTAATCGCAGTAAGATCCAAAGGCATCCAAGACATCCAGCAGGTCCATGATG
>Ga0206129_10000530_pt1 | contig 58722 bp, 57 predicted proteins | sample Helgoland_Spring_8_FD_148616 | JGI IMG/M metagenome (GOLD analysis project Ga0206129, IMG submission 148616) | Pelagic subsurface seawater microbial communities from Kabeltonne, Helgoland, North Sea - Helgoland_Spring_Bloom_20160502_2 | ecosystem: Environmental > Aquatic > Marine > Epipelagic ...
TTTAAATTCAATTGATTGGGCCACCAATCTTTGTTTTGTGTTCCTTTTCCTGCAACTTGTTTTAGAGCGCCTCCGTTAAAAGGACATTTCCCTCCTGATGTAGTGTTTTTCAAATTTTCCATAATGACAAAATATTAAAATCAATTGATCTAAAGTAGTGAGGAGATCAATTGCTTTTACAAACATAGTATTGATATTCCCTATAGTTGCATCATAAACAATTATAAATCAACTATTAGCTTGTGTTACGAAAGTTATAAGCTCCCGATTCTACTCGCATTCATTAAGCAATTGAGGAGGAAGGGCATTACCGTTCAAATAATTTAAATATGGAAAGTTGAGGTTAAATCCAAAATTCATATTAGATTTACCTGTTTTAATTAATTTTAAATTAAATTAATCTTTTCCAAGAATTATGGCTGATAAATACATTGATATCGACACGCTGAAGTATATGCTTTATGATGTGCATCAACTAGAAGAATTATTTAAAAGAGAACGCTTTGTTGATCATGATAAAGAATCCATCGATCTCTTTTTAGAATCGAATAAAGACTTTGCCGATAAGGAGTTATTTCCTTTCGTCAAAGAGATGGATGAGCAACCAGCTCATTATAAAGACGGAAAAGTATACGTTCATGATCAAGTAAAGACCATGATGCATAAGGGAGGAGAACTTGGGGTTATCTCTGCTTCTTTTGATTATGATGACGGTGGTATGCAAATTCCACTATTGGCTCACACAGCTGCTTACTTTATTCTCGATGCTGCCAACAATCATTTACCTGGATATGCAGGCTTAACCCAAGGAGCTGCAGAATTAATCATCCACTTTGCAAACAAAGCATTGAATGAGGCCTATGTTCCCAAGATGTTATCAGGGCAATGGGGCGGTACCATGTGTTTGACAGAGCCACAAGCCGGAAGTTCCTTGTCGGATATTGTGACTAAGGCTAAACCCACTTCCGATGGCTACTATAACATAACAGGCCAAAAGATTTTCATCTCCGGAGGGGACAATCAATTTGCAGAGAACATCGTTCATTTGGTTCTTGCCCGTATTGAAGGAGCGCCGAAAGGAACCAAAGGAATTTCTCTATTTGTAGTTCCAAAAAACAGACCCGATGCCTCAGGAGTTTTAACACCAAATGATGTTACTACAGTTGCAGATTTTCAAAAGTTAGGTCAACGGGGATATTGTACCACCCATCTCGGATTTGGAGATGCTGAGGATTGCAGAGGATGGCTTGTTGGGAACGAAAATCAAGGCTTGAATTATATGTTTTTGATGATGAATGCTGCACGAATTGCTGTAGGTCGTGGCGCTTCTGCCATTGCATCTGCTGCCTATTATGCTTCTTTACAATATGCCAACGAGCGACCACAGGGAAGGAAATTATCTAGTGACGGAAAGAAAAATCCTGATGAGAATCAAAGCTTGATTATTGAACACCCCGATGTTAGACGCATGCTTTTATTACAAAAAGCAGTCGTAGAAGGCTCCATGAGTCTTGTGCTGCGAGCGGCTAAATATTACGACTTAGAGGTTACCGCCACCTCCCCAGAAGAAAAAAACAAATACAATACCCTCCTTGAGATGATTATTCCTGTAGTGAAGACCTATCCATCGGAAGCGGGAAGTTATGCCGTAAATAATGGCTTACAGGTATTGGGCGGCTATGGTTTTTGTGCTGATTTTATCTTACAACAATACTATAGAGACATACGAATTTCTGCGATATACGAGGGAACTACCGGGATTCAATCCCAAGATTTATTGGGTCGTAAAATCACAATGGGCCAGGGCTCAGGACTTGCTTTATTGTCTGCCGAAATCTTAGAAACAATTGAAGCTTCTAAGAAACATGAAGCATTACAACCCTATGCGGCTATTTTAAGTGAAAAATTAGCGCTTACACAGAAGATACTTCAGCAACTGATGCCACACGCTGTAAAAGGAGACTTTGAACGTTACTTAGCAGATGCTAGTATTTTTATGGAATTTTTTAGTCTTATTATTATTGGATGGACATGGCTCGAGATAGCAACCAAAGCTCAAGAAAGTCTAAAGGACCCTGATGCTTCCTTATCTGAAGAATTTTATATTGGAAAAATAGAGACCATGAAATATTTCTTTAGCTACGAACTTCCAAAGACGTTGGGACAAGCAGCAATTTTAATGGATCCAACAACCGTTACTATTAAAAAGGAAAAAGAAGAATACATCAATTAAATTATAAAAACGGAAAACTATATTTAAAATTATAGGAACTAAATGCCGTTTTTTTTCTTTTAAATCTGAAAAAAAAACAATCTTTGCGCTAACAAAAACTATTGATCTATGAAAGAGCTTCTACAATTTGATTTTAAACATATTCGCGGGGATTTATTCGGTGGACTAACTGCTGGTATTGTTGCTTTACCTCTTGCACTAGCCTTTGGTGTAAGTTCGGGCTTAGGACCAAGCGCTGGTCTCTATGGAGCAATTTTCTTAAGCTTTTTCGCTGCGTTGTTTGGAGGTACTGCCACTCAAATTTCTGGGCCTACGGCTCCAATGACTGCCGTAAGTATGGTTTTTATTGCAGAAATCATTTCCAATTTCGACGGAAATGTTGAAAAGGCGCTCCCGACGATCCTATGCGTTTTCTTTTTAGCAGGTTTAATTCAAGTTGCCCTCGGTATGTTGGGAATTGGTAAATACATACGATACATCCCCTACCCGGTAGTCTCAGGTTTTATGACCGCTATTGGGGTGATCATTCTAATTACACAAATTCCACCTTCTTTTGGTTATTACCCCAAGGAAGATTTAAATTACGTTACACAGTTCAAGCCTCAAGCCGAAGAAATTATTTTAGAAAATATTCTGAAGGATGAGATGAATGAGGGAATCCTTGTTCTTGAAGATTTTAAAACAACCATCGATCGAGCACAAAAAATAACGGAAGAAGATATTTTAATTGAAGCTAAAACATTAGCTGGAAAAAATGCTTCGGGAGTTATTGGTACTATAAAATCAGTACCTAAAATATTCCGTGATATAAATTATATGGAGGTCCTCTTGGCGTTTTTTACTATTTTGATCATCTTTGGGTTTAAACGCATCACAACTAAAGTGCCCAGCACGCTGGTAGCACTCTTTGTAGTATCTGGTGTTGCTATAGGCTTTGGTTTAGATTACCGTCCCATTGCTGCAATCCCATCGGGTTTACCACTTCCAAACCTATCCCTTTTCGGGAGTCTTGGAATGGGTACACTGAGTACCTACATCTTTACAGCCATTACCCTGGCATTCCTTGGAGCTATTGATTCACTGCTAACTTCAGTAGTATCGGACAACATGACTAAAACAGTACACAAGCCCAATAAGGAACTTATTGGTCAAGGAATTGGAAATAGTATTGGAGCAATATTCGGGGGCTTACCTGGAGCTGGAGCTACCATCAGAACCGTTGTAAACATTAATGCGGGAGGTAAAACAAGACTTTCAGGAATGATTTCTGGACTGCTTTTACTTGTTATCTTATTAGCACTTGGTCCAATTGCCTCACAAATACCTGCAGCTGTTCTAGCAGGAATTTTAATTACCGTAGGAATTGGTGTAATGGACTACAAAGGGCTAAAAGCTATCCCAGCCATGCCACGTGATGAAGTTCTAATATTGATTGTAGTTCTGATTCTTTCTACAGTTTGGAATCTAGTATTTGCTGTAGGAATTGGTTTGGTAATCGCTTCTCTCATGTTCATGAAAAAAATTGGAGATTTAACCAGTGATAGTTTGAATATAGTAGCCCTCAAAGAAGAAGAATCATGGGAAGATGAAAAAGGTTTACCCAAAGACATAAAGAAAGAAGTATTCATAAAACACATTGATGGGCCTTTATTCTTCGGATCAACCTCCAAGTTTACAGAAACTGCGAAACAGATACCAGAAAACGCTTCAACCTTAGTGATTCGACTCGATAAGGTTCCTTATATCGATCAGTCGGGACTATATGCACTAGAATCTGTGATTTTGGATTTACGCCAACAAGACAAGAATGTACTGTTGGTTGGAGCTACAAAACAGCCCGAATACATGATGGAGCGTATCGATATTATTCCTGATCTGGTTTCTAAAGATCAGTTATTCGATGACTTCGATCAATGTTTGGATTGGCTTAAGAAAAATAAATAATAAGTGAAAATTTGACTAGTAAACTAAAAGTTTAGGCGAAAGCCTAAGCTTTTACTAGTTCAAACAAATCTTTTCGAATTAATTTATATTCCTCAACAGACTTTGTTTTTACTTCATGATCTTCCTTGTCGATGTTGTCTGAAAACCAATCGCTAGCAATTTCGTTAAATTCTATGTCAAGATTGCGTTTACTCCACATTGACATTTCATAAACAACAGGATATAAATCAATACCCATATCCGTTAGGTAATAGTATTTTGTTTTCTTGTTATTCGGAGCAAAAGCAAAATCAATAATACCTTTTGATTTTAATGATTTTAGACGATCCGTTAAAATATTAGTTGCAATACCTTCTGGAGAGTCCATGAATTGCTTAAAGGTGTTTCTTTCTAGAAAGAAGTCACGGACAATCAGTAGAGACCATTTGTCACCGACAAGGTCTACTAAATTTGAAATGGGACAGCCTGATCTATAGTCCATATTAAAAACAAATTAATTGTCTACAAACATACATAATTTATTTTTTAATCAACTTATTATTATAATAGTTAACAGCATATATATCTTTTTATTTTAAATGCCCTAATAGTTGCATCCAACCTACTCAAACGATCTTCTAAATAATGCTTTAGATCATTTATTACATTGGGGTAATCAACAGAACTACCAATCCATTGATTGTAGTTTCTTTCAATTGTAGCAGATGAATCTGCATTTAGATAATTAATATTTTAAATAAAGAAACTAGCAACTAATGAATGTGTATTTTTGTGCACTAAAAAGAATCCAATTCCTATGAATTTACTCTCCGTAGAAGGCATTTCAAAATCGTATGGTGAAAAAGTTATTTTCAAGCCACTATCGTTTGGAATAAATAAGGGTCAGAAAATTGCTCTAATTGCTAAAAACGGAAGTGGAAAAACCTCAATCCTAAACATCATTGCAGGCGAGGATGATCCAGATCAAGGAAATGTTGTTTACAGAAAGGGTACCCGCGTTGCTAATTTGGCTCAGGAACCGAAACTGGATGCAAAACTCACCGTTGAAGAAAGCATTTTACAAGCCGACAACCCTACCCTCGAGATCATTGCTAACTACGAGCGTGCACTCGAAAATCCGGATGATCAAGAAGCTTATCAAAAGGCTTTTGAAGCAATGGATCAAAATCAGGCATGGGACTTTGAAAATCAGTACAAGCAGATTTTATTCAAACTTAAACTGAATGATTTAAGTGCGGTCGTAGGTAGCCTTTCTGGGGGTCAAAAAAAGAGAATTGCTCTCTGTAATGCACTGCTCATGCAACCCGAACTGATCATCTTAGATGAGCCTACCAACCATCTGGATCTTGAGATGATTGAATGGCTAGAAGAATATTTTGCAAAAGAAAAGGTCACCCTTTTAATGGTTACCCACGATCGGTATTTCTTAGAACGCGTATGTAACGAAATTATAGAATTAGATGAGGGTGACCTCTACACCTACAAAGGAAACTATTCCTATTACCTGGAAAAAAGAGAAGCCCGATTAGCTCAGGAGTCCGTTGAAGCACATAAAACCAAGCTCCATTTCAAAAAAGAGTTGGATTGGATGCGTCGCCAACCCAAAGCCAGAACAACTAAGTCTAAATCCAGAATTGAAGATTTTAAGGAGATTAAAGAAAAAGCTAGTCAGCGACGAAATGAACACCAAGTTCAATTGGAAATCAACATGGAGCGTTTAGGTAGTAAAATTATCGAAATGCACAAGGTGCAAAAAGCATTTGGCGACAAGGTGATTTTAAACCAATTCGACTATATGTTTCAGCGTAATGATCGTATCGGTATTATTGGAAAGAATGGAACAGGAAAATCTACCTTTCTGAATCTATTGACATCAAACGACAGACCCGATGCAGGCAAAATTGTTTGGGGAGAAACACTGAAATTTGGTTACTATACCCAGAAGGGAATCAAGGTCAAAGAGGGACAAAAAGTAATTGATGTGATCCGTGAATTTGGCGATTTTATTCCTCTTAAAAAAGGGCGTAAAATATCTGCACAACAGCTGCTTGAACGGTTTTTATTCGATCGAAAAAAGCAATACGACTTTGTCGAAAAACTAAGTGGTGGAGAACGCAAGCGTCTATACCTCTGTACGGTTTTAATACAAAACCCGAACTTTCTAATCCTAGATGAGCCAACCAACGACTTGGATATTGTAACCCTTAATGTCTTAGAAAGCTTTTTACTCGATTTCCCGGGTTGCCTGCTGGTTGTATCCCACGATCGTTATTTTATGGATAAAATCGTAGACCATTTATTTGTCTTCCAAGGCGAAGGTGTAATCGAAGATTTTCCGGGGAATTACTCCGATTATCGTGTATACGAGGATTCACAAGTCGTGGAAAAAAAGACAACAGCCGTAGCAGAAAAAAAAGTGAAAAAAGAATGGAAAGAAAGTCCAAATAAAGCTTCTTTGACTTTTGAACAGCAAAAAGAATTCAAAAAACTGGAACGAGAAATTGAAAAAATTGAAACTAAGAAAGAAGAAATTCAAAATCGTTTTTCAACTGAAGCACTCGATCCTAAAGACATTGAAGAACTTTCCATAACACTGGGTAAACTGGGGCAAGAATTAGAAGAAAAATCAGAACGTTGGTTTGAACTTTCAGCTCTAAAAGAATAAATATTACATTATTCTAGACCTTCTGCAGCTTTAGTCAGCTGCTTTTTTTTAGCTTTACTAAAATTGAACTCATGAAACTACGTATGTTAATCCTTGTGCTGTTGTGTTCATTTGGAATTCAAGCACAAAAGAAAAAAAGTACTTCTAAAGCGTCAAAAAGTATTGATTCTTTGACTCAAAAAATGACTCAAAACAAAGGGTTGATCACTACCTATTTGAATGAGGAAAATAAATTATTTTTCGAAATTGACAGCACACTTTTAGACAAAGACCTCTTGGTCGTTACTCGAATTGCACAATTACCAGCCAATTATTCACCCTATACGAATGCAGGTTCTAAAACAGCACAGCAGGTCATTCGTTTTATAAAAAAAGGGAAGCAAATTATTTGGAAGCAAATTTCGTACAGCAATATAGCTTCAGCAGAAGACCCGATTAGTCTCAGTGTAGCTGAGAATAACTTTCAACCTATTTTAGCTGCCTTTGACATAAAAAACAAGGAAGAAAACCGCTTTTTAATTGATGTGAGTAATCACTATATGAATGATTCTCCTGGATTCAATATCATTCGGAAAACTCAAAAAGAAAATTATAAAATCGGGAGTGCTGACAAAAAAAGAAGCCTTATCGATGCTGCCAAAAGTTTTCCAAAAAATACAGAAATCCTCCATACCTTGACCTTTAGCGCATCAAAGGCCCCACGAGCAAACCCAAGTAAAACCTTTAGTTTTCAAATCAATCATTCGTTTATCGCCTTGCCCGAAGATCAAATGAAAATCCGGTACAGCGATCGAAGAGTAGGATGGTTTTCCCTTAGAAAGATAGATTACAGCTCCCAAGCGTTGAAAGCTGATGAAATAGAGTTAATTCGTCGTTGGCGTTTAGAACCAAAAGATAAGGAAGCTTATGAGCGGGGAGAACTGTCAGAACCCATAAAACCTATTGTGTATTATTTGGATCCTGCAACACCCACTAAGTGGCGTCCCTATTTCAAACAAGGGATTGAAGATTGGAATACTGCCTTTGAAAAAGCCGGTTTTAAAAATGCCATACAAGCCAAAGAGCCTCCAACTGCAGAAGAGGACCCGGACTTTAGTCCAGAAGATATTCGATATTCTACTGTTCGTTATGTAGCATCGACCACAAGAAATGCAGTAGGTCCTAGTGTTTCTGATCCTAGAACTGGCGAAATTATTGAAAGTGATATCATCTGGTATCACAACCACCTCCGCTCCTACCGCAATCGATATTTACTTGAAACTGCTGCTGCAAATCCAAAGGCCAGAACCCTCGATACCCCCGAAAAAGAAATTGGAGAAATGATGCGTAGAGTCATTTCACATGAAATTGGTCATGCCTTGGGATTACCCCACAACATGAAGGCAAGCGCTGCCTACCCAGTTGACTCTTTACGGTCGGGTACATTTACTCAAAAAATGGGTATTGCTACTACCATCATGGATTATGCACGATACAATTATGTAGCACAACCTGGGGACGAAAACATTCGTTTTGTACGCCAATTAGGACCTTATGATGCTTATGCAATTGAATGGGGATACCGTCATTACGAATCGAAAAGTCTAGAAGAAGAAACCAAAACCTTAAAAGCATTTGTAGATGCAAAGTCTTTAGATCCAATGTATATGTTTGGAGGTCGTGGGAACGATCCTAATGCTCAAACAGAAAACATAGGAGACGACCCGATTAAGGCCAGTGGCTATGGAATAAAAAATCTTAAGATTGTAGCTAAAAATCTTCCACAATGGACCTTAACGGAAGGAGATCATTATGATGAATTAGAAGAGCTTTATGGCGAAATGGTCGGTGTATACCGAAGGTATATCTATCATGTGCACAATATCGTTGGAGGGGTCAATGAAACGTTGCACAACACCAATCAAAAAGGCGTTACCACCTATGTTAATACCCCCAAGGCAAACCAACTAGCGGCATTAAACTTTTTGAATCGCGAATTGTGGAATACTCCCAATTGGTTGATGGATCCCCAATTGGTTTCTAATTTTAAAAGCGAAGGGAGTTTAAAAACCATTCAAAACCTACAACGCGCTGCACTCAATCGGTTTTTATCAGTCAAAAAACTGAACCGAATGTTATCTACGAGTCAAACGCTTTTGGGAATAGCACTGAGCGTTGAGGAACTTTTAAATACGCTCTATACGCAGCTATTTAAAAATAGAGAACAACCAGATTCCTATGAACGGGCTTTACAACTCCACTTCATAAGCCAGGTGAAGAGTTTAATCGAAGAAGAAAAACTTCATCCAGAAATAAAAGCCCTTTTGACTATGCACCAATCGAATATTTACAAATGGTCAAAAAAGAAAAAAGGAACTTCAAACATGACCCTAAAAGCGCATTTCCAGTATTGTTATGAGCAAAGTTCTGCTAAATGATATTTAGGTTAAAAAAAGTAAAATCCCAATAGGATAGCCTTGGGCTATTTTTTATATTTGATCAAAATTCACAATATGTCTATATCTGATATTTATTCTTCTGGTTTTAAAAATAGAAACCGCGATCATTTTGCTGCAATTGTCCGAGTGGCATTGTCCGATGGCATCATTAACGACGATGAACAAGCTTTCTTAAACCGTACGGCTATCAACCTTGAAGTGGAAGAAGAGGAATATCAAAACATTCTTAAGAATGCTGATACGTACAAAATCAATCCACCATCCACTACTCAAAACAGACTGGAGCGCTTGTACGATCTAACCCGAATGGTATATGCAGACAGCATTGCTGATGAAGGAGAAAAAAGTCTTTTGAGACGTTTGGTAACTGGACTTGGTTTCAGTACAGATGCAGATGAAATTGTAAACAAGGCTATTGAACTTGTTGCTGCGGGTAAAGATGAAGATGAGTTTATCGCTGCTTTTAAATAGAAAGCACTTTTATTCTATTTCTTGAGACCTAAAGTCGGTGAAGGTGTATCCAATTTCTTCGTCTGCTATCATAAAACTAAAATCGAAATAAAAATTGGTGGGGAAACCATGGATAGGATCATAGGTAACCCTAGAGGCTTCTGGGTTTCTTTCCAAACTTTTTCGAATATAATCAATAAGGGCATCTACCGTTAAAATCGATTGGTCTAAGTCAGCATCATAGGTAGCTCCTGCAACCGAAACTACAAGCCCATCGCGTACCACCACTTCTTTGGGCTGCGTGTATTCTTGAGTGCAAAAACAGCTAATACGCTGGGTGAAAGAATAAGAATCAATTCCTTTAGATTCCCATAATTGCTGTTGTTTATCTAAGGTGCTCAGGTCGGTTTCTACTACAACATCTTTGCTATCGCAAGAAATTAAGGTCATAAACAACAGGCTACAAATCAAAAATCTTATTTTCATTTGGTGTGTTTTTTATTTCGTAAACTTTCAATGATTACAGAGAAAATAATTATGATCCCACCCAAATAAACATTGGTGGCTGGAACCTCGTTTAGAAATACATAAGCTAAAATGATACCAAAAATAGGCTGTAAGCTACTGATGATGCTGGCCGTACTTACGTCAAAAAAGCGTAAACTTTTTACAAAGAGGGTATGCCCTATGGCGGTAGTAATAATCGCTAGTAAAATCAAATAGGGCAACTGGGACGGAATCGGTTCCAAATCCATATAAAACATAAATGGAAGCAGTAAAACACTTACGAGAAACATTTGATGAAACATGATTACCGTTCCATCATAGCGCTGAACATGTTGCTTTAAGAGAAGGGTTCGCAAAGCATAGAGAAGTGCAGAAAAAACGCCCACTAAAACTCCTTTTACCTGATCGTTTTCTAAATCAAATTCAGGAACTAAAACATAAACACCCACCAAAATGAGGAAGCCTAGGAATAGCTGAATTATACTCAGCTTTGATTTTACAAACAAAGGTTCCAACAGAGCGGTAATGATCGGGAAGGTATACAAAGAAAGGATCCCCAAAGCTACATTGGAGAGTTTTAAGGCGTAGAAATAGGTAATCCAATGTCCTGCCATAAATACACCACTCAAGAGTAGCGTAGGCAGGTCTTTTCTGGAAAGAATCGCACGATTTAATTTTTGATGTCTGCAATAAAAATAAAGCACAAGTACTGCCAAAAAAGAACGACACCAGATAATAACAGGAGGATCCAAGGCGATATATTTTCCCAGAACGCCCGAGGTACTAATCAATAAAGTTGCAAAGAGTAATTCTAGGAAATGATTCTTCTGATTCGCTTCCATAAATAGAACTATCGGTACATCTTCTTAAATCTCCAGTAGGATGCTCCTCCCAAAAGAGCAACAAAGACTAAAGCATAGTACACAAAGTCAGGAGTAATAATTTTATCTCCACTGGCATAGGAATGCAAGCCAGACAAGTAAAAATTAACCCCAAAATAGGTCATCATAATACTTCCAAAGGCTACAATGCTAGAAAGGTTAAACATCCAGCGGCTTTTCAGTGCAGGAATGAGTCGCATATGAATTACAAAGGCATAGATCATGATGCTGATTAACGCCCATGTTTCTTTTGGATCCCAACCCCAGTAGCGACCCCAACTCTCGTTGGCCCACATACCGCCTAAGAAATTTCCAATGGTCAACATAATCAATCCTACCGTAAGCGAGAGCTCGTTGATGATGGTCAATTCTTTTATATTCAATGCCATGCGCTCCTTGTTCTTTTTTGTTGTCAAAAGAATAAGCAATAGGGCTACAATACCAATAATCATACTCAGAGCAAAGGGCCCATAACTCCCCACAATAACGGCAACATGAATCATCAGCCAATAACTATCCAATACTGGTTGTAAGTTTGCAATTGCAGGATCCATCCAGTTCCAATGCGCAATCATCAAGATCATTGCGGCTACAAAGGTAGTTGCAGCCATGGTAAGGTTCGATTTTCTTCCAAATGCAAGGCCAAAAAACATGGTTGCCCAAGCTACGTATATCATAGATTCGTATGCATCACTCCAGGGTGCATGTCCCGAAATATACCAGCGGGCAATAAGCCCAGCTGTATGCAATAGAAATAAGAAGACAATGGAGGCTTTGAAGAAGCTGATACTAATTCGTATGGCTTTGGAATCTTTAAATATTTGCACCAACAGAATGATGAAGAAAAGCATTCCAACATAAAGATACCAACTGAAAAGCTTTTTGAATATATCATATTTATTGTACAATATCTCAGCTGTAATTCGATCTTCGGAAGGCATGACCTCAGCTCCGTATCGCTTTTGAAAACCAGTTAAACTTTCTAGTAATTCGGTGGCTTGCTTAAAATCATTAGTTACTTTTCCTGCTCGTAACGATTGGAAATATAGCGGTAAAACATTGCGTACGTATAGCGAGTCTGTCCCTTTGAAATTGGCCTCTTGAATTTCTGGAAAAGAAACCCATTTATTATTTTCATCTCCGGGAATGGGAAAAATTCGGAGTACTTTTCCTTCTAAGGCAGAATAAAGTAAATTTACCCGCTTATCTACCTCAATAAAATCGGTTTGAAATTTGTTGGGAATTGCAGCTCGATAAGCACTTTCTAGTTGAGAAGAAAGCTTGTAAACTCCCGTAGCATCAAAAAAGGAACCTAAGGAGGCGTATTTAGCTTTAGCTTCTACTCCTGTGATGGCGCGTATGGAATCGTTTCCACTTTTCAGATAAATGATGGGAATATTATACCAAACCACTGGAGCATTGAGGATAGAAAGCAACACCTGATTGGAATCCAATCCTTTGTAGGTATCTGACTTGCTGACTTTTCTCAACAATTCAGAAGAAAATGTATTGGCGGGTTTCATCCGTCCACCCAAATCTTGGATGACCAATGATCCAAACTTTGCTGCCTGTTCTTTTGAAAAAGCATCAGCTACTACAAGCGAATCAAAATCAACCTGCGTCCTTGGATGATCGATGCTTTGTGACCATCCCATGGAAAGGCTCAATAATAAGAGAACCGCCAACTTACTTTTTTGTAGTTTGATTTTATCTAAGGATTTTGCCAAATTCTTAAAACGGGTTTTTCCAATAAAGAAAATTCCCATCATACTCGCATACAACATAAAATAGCCGATATAGGTAATCCAAGTACCCCAAAAATCATGATTTACAGAAAGTACAGTTCCTTTCTCATCAGGTGTAAAAGAAGATTGAAAGAAGCGATAGCCCTCTTGATCCAATACATGATTCATATAAATATCATAATCGTACGATTCTTTTGCTTCGACAATAATTTTACTTTTAAAGGAAGAATAGCTTTTTTCTGTACCGGGATATCGTTCTGCAATAAAATCTTTCAATCGAATATTAAAGGGAAGTTCATAGGTTTTAGATCCGTATTTGACATAAAACTCTAAGCCGCCCACCTCAATTTTCTTTGGGTCATTGGTAACTCCCTTACCCCCTAAAACGGTAATTAATTCTGTTGTATCTGCACTTTTTATTTCCAAACGCAAAGCGTCTTGCTGACCCGCTACTTCTTCATCTGCTTTAACAATATCAAACTTTCCACGCAATACGGGTTCTGGAATTACAAATTGAAAATTGGGTAAGGCATAGAGTGAACGCAACTGTAAAGGTTGAATGCTGTCTTTGATTAGCTTGCCTTCAAACTGATCGGCCATCCGCATAAAAGTCCCTTCGAATGGGCTACTGACAAAATATTCTCCGTCGATGACCTGAATGTTGGTAGCGCCATCGATGGGTTTATTTAAAGTAAATAAGAGGTTGTGAATATTAACTACTTCCCCTTCTTTCAAATAGTGGTCATGTCGACTTCCGTCGCTAGCTTCTACAATTTTCAAGTAGCGATCTCCCTCGGGATCCAAAACCAAACCCTCGGTTGCATTTTCTAGATAATCTACAAAATGGATGGAAAAATCTTGGCCTTTGAAATCATCTTTGATTACAAAATCGTGATCGACATGTTCCGACAAAAGAAGCTCTTCTGTAATCGGTTTGCGTAAGGCTTGACCATCAAATTCACCATCAACTAAAACTTCTAAATAGGTTTTTTCGGATAAAAAGATGTTGGTGGATTCTCCTTCTTGAATGGGCATTACCCCTTCGTAACCAATGTAACGTGTAATGAAAGCTCCAACGAGGATAAGAACAAACGAAAGGTGGATGGATAACACGGCCCATTTTTCTTTCCTAAAGAGTTTGTATTTGAACATATTGCCTATGAAACTGAAAACAAAAAAAACCATGATCAACTCAAACCACCAAGCATTGTAAATCCATATTTTAGCAGCATCGGTAGAATACCATGTTTCTAAAAAAGTACCGATTCCCATAGCTGTAGGGAAAACGATAAAAAGTACACTCATTAAACGATTAGAAGCTAAATAGGTAAGTAATTTTTCTTTCATCAAAAGTCATTCTCAAATTCGCTACAAAGATACTTGATGCAATTCAAATAGTACTTTTAAAAGAGATAAATCTAGTGTAAAAGCAAAAAAATTTAAGTCGATCTATTTTCGAAGATTTTAAGAAACAAATGCGTACCCATAGTGCGAGCACGATTCTTTGCCAAGGTAGCTCGCTTCCCTCTAAAATGGGTCTCAAGAGTTTCCATCCAATACCTTAGCCAAACGCCAAAATGCAGGCTGTCAATCGTTCGGTTGTTGTACGTGTCTACCTCTTGGTGCTTTCGGACTGGGTTTCCTTTGAATTTATTCACGAAGAATAAATTCGTTTCCCAAAAATCGGTAAGTCGCTCTAAATGGGCGGGCCAGTCGTCATTTGCTTCATTAAAAATTGGTCCTAGAAGCTTGTCTGCTCTTACTTTTGTGTAGGATGTATCCACTAAAAAAAAACATCTTCGCGGTTCTCAATTTCCTTCTTTATTTTTGCTTTAGAGGTAAGTGCATTCCGTTTAAAAAACTAAACTAAACACCAATCGAAGTTTTTAAAATCATAAAAACAAGTTGAAACACAAGTCCCCAAAAGAAAAAGTTAAAAACATATAGTGGTTTCAATTGAGCCAAGGCTGCTGATAAGAAGGCCATAGAAGCCATGGTGACCAAGATCATTTCGAGGAGAGCCGTTCCTCCATTTCCACCCACATTATTGAACATAATATTGATCGAACCGTTAACAGATAGTACAATAATTGAAGCTGCAATTGCGAGCAAATAATAAGACAAAAAAGTAGCGCGTAGTTTGTAGTATAAAAACATGGTTAATACGATTTAGGACTTCCAAATTAAGAAAATATTGTTTTACATTTATACAATGATTAAAATTGTTATTCTTGGAGCTGGAAATGTGGGGACTCACCTATTTCGTGTTTTCACTGAAGCCAAGGAAGTGGAAGTTGTTCAGTGGTATAACCGTTCCTTAGATCATATACAACTTCACCGAGACACCCTTGCTGTTACCGATCAGTTGGATGCTTTGATGGAAGCTGATGTATACCTGCTCGCATTGAGTGACGATGCAATTCCAATAACGGCAAAGGAACTTACTCCCTTAAAAGGAATAGTTGCCCATACCGCAGGAAGCGTTTCGATGGACGTATTGAAGCATCATACGGATCATGGCGTCTTTTATCCACTTCAAACATTTTCAAAAAACAGGGCTGTTGATTTTAAAAGCATCCCAATTTGCATTGAAGCAAATAGCGATCAAAACAGAAAAACACTTAAAAAGCTAGCAGAAGCAATTGGTGAGAATATTCATCCCATCAATTCAATACAGCGTATGGGATTACACACCGCTGCAGTGTTTGTAAACAATTTCACCAACCACCTCTATCAAGTAGGTGCTCAAATTTGCGAAGAACAAGAAGTACCTTTTGGCTTGCTCCGACCAATAATTGCTGAAACAGCAGCCAAGATCGAATCCATCACACCCAAAGAAGCGCAAACAGGCCCTGCATTGAGGAACGATAAAACAACCCTTCAAAAACATTTGGATCAGCTTCGTGATCCCGTTTTTAAAAACTTATATTTAACCCTTACAGAATCCATACAGAAAAACGATGAGTACAGTAAATTATAAAGAAAATCTAAACCACGTTAAAGCTTTTATTTTTGACGTTGACGGAGTGTTGACCAACGGAAACGTTATGATTACCACCAACGGAGAAATGTATCGAGAAATGAACACCAAAGATGGGTATGCCATGAAGTGTGCCTTAGAACAAGGATTCCTTATTGCAATTATTTCTGGGGGTACCAACGAGGGAGTTCGCAGCAGGCTCAAAGCCCTAGGAGTTGACAGTGTTTATCTAGGAGCACACCACAAAATAAAACCCTACGAAGATTTTATTTTCAGCTATGATCTTAAGCCAGAAGAGATCGTATACATGGGCGATGACGCCCCAGACATTGAAGTGATGCTGAAAGTTGGAGTTGCTTGTTGCCCAAAAGATGCCGTGGCTGACGTTAAAGAAGTTGCTGACTATATTTCGCATAAAAAAGGGGGAGCCGGCTGTGTTCGCGATATCATTGAACAGGTGCTGCGTGTACAGGGGAAATGGAGTACAAGCGTTGGTGCAAAAAACGATTGAAATGTACAGTCCAGATTTTAACTCCGTAGAAATTATCCTCGCGTCGAATTCGCCCAGAAGGAAACAGTTTTTCGAAGAAGCAGGAATTCCTTTTACCGTAAAAACATTTGAGGTCGATGAAATTTTTTATTCAAAACTAAAAGGCGCAGCTATTTCAAACTACCTCGTAAAATTAAAAGCAGCTCCTTTTCAAGCAAGCATTCAACCCAATCAAATTGTTGTTACGGCCGACACCATTGTTTGGGGAGACGGGCAGTATTTGGGAAAGCCTAAAACAAAAGCAGATGCGATGGAAATGTTGGGTTTACTTTCTGGAAAAGAACATCAAGTAATTACCTCAGTTGCATTTACACAGAAAGATCAACAGCAACTGATCCATGAAACCAGTACGGTTACTTTTAAAAAACTATCGGCTCAGGAAATCGAATTCTATGTCAACGAATTCGAACCCCTAGACAAAGCCGGCGCCTATGGAATTCAAGAATGGATAGGTACTATCGGTATCGAACGCATCGAAGGAAGCTATACCAACATCGTTGGCTTACCCATGGCACAAGTATTGCAGCATTTAATTAAACTCACTTCAAATTAATTACATAAAAAATGAAACAGCTTAAATTCCTACTCCATATCAGTTTTATGTTGGGTCTTGTCCAATTAAATGCCCAGCGAATTTCTGAGCAATTTAAAACCCATTGGTTTGATGGTTTTGCAGAGATAAGTTCTTATGCTCTTAACCAATCGCGTTATGGAGAAGTACGGGAAGGCAGCGCAGTCTTGATTTATGTAACCGAAGATTTTTTAAAGAAGGAACAGGTAAAAGCCAACCAAAAATCGAAGACTTCAGTTGCTGTTTTCAAATCGAACCGCACTAAAAAATTCTTAACGGGTATCTACCCCTACTCCATTATGACCAGTTCATTTAGTGCACTCAAAAGTCCACAGCCAATTATAAAAAACAGTGCTTCAATTCAAGAATGGTGCGGTCAGAGTTATTTGCAAATGAATCGTAAAGAAAAACAACTTGAGATTATTTCGCATTCTTATTTCGAAGGAGAAGCAGATCAGGCTTTTACTTTAGAAGAAAATCGTACCGAAGATGAGCTTTGGAACTTAATACGCTTGCGACCCCAAGCACTTCCTTTGGGTAATTTAAAATTAATTCCAAGTCTCGAAAGCAGCCGATTGAATCATAAAACAATCGAAGCCTATGACGCCACAGCATCCATTGAGCAAAAAAACAACACTACCGTTTATACCATCACCTATCCCAAACTTCAACGCTCTCTGGCGATAGAATTCAATTCTTCCTTTCCGCATACGATTGAAGGATGGGTAGAACAGGTTCTTGCGAAAGGAGCTGCTTTTACTTCGACTGCAAAAAGAATTCATACGGAAAGAAGACAGTATTGGAGAGAAAACGACAATTCATCTACACAATATAGAGCCCCATTTAAACTTGATTAAAATGAAAAACAACATCCTAATCACCCTGTTGATTGCCAGTCTAGCTTGCTCCCATCTAATGGGACAAGAATCGAGTGGTGCAATATACAAGCAGCTTGAAAAATTGAACTTCCTAGGTTCAGCACTTTATATTGCAGCGCACCCCGATGACGAAAATACCGCTTTAATATCCTACTTTTCGAATCATGTAAACGCTCATGCCGCCTACTTATCCATGACACGAGGCGATGGAGGACAAAACCGCATTGGCACCGAACTCCGAGAATTATTAGGTGTAATCCGTACCGAAGAATTAATGCAAGCGCGGAGTATCGACAACGGAAATCAATACTTTACATCTGCTGTTGATTTTGGCTTTTCCAAACACCCCGATGAAACTTTAGCCATTTGGGATAAAACACGAATTTTAGGCGAGGTGGTCAACCGCATTCGCAGCTTCCAACCCGATATCATCGTGAATCGATTTGATCACAGGACAGCCGGAAGAACCCACGGACACCACACCTCTTCTGCTTTACTAAGTAGAGAAGCATTTGCTTTGAGTAATGATCCCAAGGCCTATCCAGAACAACTTAACAAGAAGGGGCTTTGGCAGCCGCAACGCTTGTTTTTCAATACCTCTTGGTGGTTCTATGGAAGCCAAGAAAACTTTAAAAAAGCAGATAAATCGAATCTACTGTCCCTAGAAATTGGCGTTTATGACCCCCTTACAGGAATCTCCAACGCTGCCATTGCAGCCGCAAGTCGCAGTTCTCATAAATCTCAAGGTTTTGGGAGTGCTCCAACTTTGGGAAGCAGAACCGAATACATCGAAATCATTGATGGGAAAAGACCCTTATCAAATGATCCTTTCGAAGGAATCAATACCACCTGGTCCCGACTAGAAGGTGGAACCCCAATCGGTAAAATGGTTGACCGTGCAATCGAATCTTTTGACTTTAAACATCCAGAAAAGAGCATTGAAGCTTTGGTGCGCATCCATAAAGCAATTGAACAACTACCTGCCTCCATATGGAAAGAGCGTAAGTTGGCTGCCACCAAACAATTACTCCTTGATTGTGCTGGAGTTGAAATACAATTCAATGCAGAACGTCCCTATGGGGTTGCTGGTGAGTCTTTAAAAATAAATCTGAATGTAGTACAACAAAGTAAACTTGCAGTTGAACTAGAAACAATCAAAACAACAGAAGGGATTACCCAACTTGATCAAGGCCTTGAGACCAACAAGCGTTTTACCCAATCTTTTGAAGTTACTTTAGGCAATTCGATCAGCACACCCTATTGGCTATTAGAGAAAGGAAGTCTTGGTACTTTTAAAATTGAAAATAAAGAGTGGATCGGAAAACCCCAAACCCCAAACCCCATTCAAATAGCATATCAACTGAACATTGCAGGAACATCAATTGCATTTGAAGCGGCTGTACTACACCGCAAAACAGATCCCGTCCGTGGAGAGGTAATTAATCCTTTTTATATAGTACCAGCCCTAGGTGTTACCTTTGAGCAACCTGTATTCCTCTATGCTAATTACGAAGCGCAAAGCTTACGCCTGAATGTAACGAGTTACGGAGAAGCCTATGAAGGAGCGATAGAACTTTGCCACCCCAAAGGCTGGGAATTAGATCAGGCAACACTTCCGATAACATTAAATGGAAGAGGAAGTTCTCAATTCTTAGAATATCAATTGAAACCTACCGCTGCTGCCGAAAGCGGATACTTAGGACCACTCGCTATTCAAGGAGATAAAAAAGAAACTGTTTTTGCGGTTCAAACCTTAAGTTATACCCACATTCCAAAACAATACATTGCACAACCGAGCGAAGCAAAAGTGGTGCGTTTGGATTTAAAAATTCCACAAATCAAAGTAGGTTATATTGCAGGTGCAGGTGATACTGTAAAAGAACGCTTACAAACTGTAGGCTTGTCTGTTGAATCAATTGATATTGAAACCACCACCCTAGCAGTACTCAAAACCTATGATGCAATTTTAGTGGGAATTCGAGCATACAATGTAATCGAATCCTTAGCCTATAAAAACCAACTGCTGTTTGACTATGCAGAAGCTGGTGGAACTTTGGTTACTCAATACAACACCAGTCGTGGACTAAAAACAAAGAAACTCACCCCTTTGGAGATGAAGCTGTCAAGAGATCGGGTTACCGACGAATTCAGTACAGTACGGATTTTAGAACCCAAACATCCTGCCCTGAATGTACCCCACAAAATCACAGCACAAGATTTTGAAGGCTGGGTTCAAGAACGCGGCTTGTATTTCCCCAATCAATGGGATGAACGTTTTACGCCCCTCCTGGGGATGAACGACGCTGGAGAAACTGAAAAACTAGGAAGTATACTGGTTGCTCCACATGGAAAAGGGACCGTTGTTTATTCGGGCCTAAGCTTTTTCAGAGAATTACCCGCCGGGGTTCCTGGGGCTTATCGTTTGTTGATTAATTTATTAGCTTTATAGAATGTTTCAATCAAAAAATAGAATTTATTTCTTCTTGATTCTCGGGAATATAGCCTACTGGATCCTCTTTGTCTTATTCATGAATACATTCAAATCATGGTAGTATTAGATTGGTTCATTCTTTTGGGCACACTAGCCTTTATTGTGCTTTATGGTGTCTGGAAAAATCGAAATAATAATTCTATTGAGGCTTATCTCAAAGGAGGAAATGAGAGCCGTTGGTGGACCATTGGGCTCTCCGTTATGGCAACACAGGCGAGTGCCATTACCTTCTTATCAACTCCTGGCCAAGCGTATCACGACGGTATGGGCTTTGTTCAATTTTATTTTGGATTACCCTTAGCAGTAGTTATCATTTGCCTCTTCTTTATTCCCATATACCACCGGCTAAAAGTATATACTGCCTATGAATTTTTAGAAGAACGTTTCGACCTCAGAACCCGTACCCTAACCGCAATTTTATTTTTAGTACAACGAGGATTAGCCGCTGGGATTACAATATACGCACCGGCAATCATCTTGAGCGTAGTGCTGGGTTGGAACCTTAAAATATTAATCCTGCTCATTGGGTTTGTTGTAATTTTTTACACTCTTATTGGTGGTACTCGTGCGGTAAACGTAACCCAGAAACAGCAAATGTTCATCATCTTTTTTGGGATGATAACTGCCTTTGTATTCATCATCAATAGTTTTCCAGCTGATGTTGGCTTTGTAAAAGCTTTGACCATAGCAGGCGCTTCAGGAAAACTGGATGTGATTGATTTTAGTTTTGATCTCAATAACCGCTACACCTTCTGGAGTGGAATTACGGGAGGGCTCTTCTTGGCACTCTCCTATTTTGGAACAGATCAAAGTCAAGTGCAACGCTATTTGTCCGGAAAGTCTTTAAAGGAAAGCCAACTGGGGTTAATCATGAATGGCTTTCTTAAAGTTCCCATGCAGTTTTTTATTCTCCTGGTTGGGGTTATGGTTTTTATTTTTTACCAGTTCGAACCGGCACCCATACATTTCAATCCCAAGGCAGTAGAAGCCATTGAAAACTCAACTTATGCCGGAGAATTTAAAATTCTTGAACAACAATTGGATCAAATTCAAGAACAAAAACGAAGCCTCTTAACACAAACCAATTCGATTGACCTCAAGGCAGTTGCCCAACTGGACAACAATGAAAGGGATCTTCGATCGGAAGCCAAAAACCTGATTAAAACAGCAGCCCCAGAAATTGAAGTAAACGACAAGGATTACGTCTTCATTTCTTTTATTTTAAAATACCTACCTCAAGGGCTCATCGGATTACTACTGGCTGTAATTCTTTCAGCAGCTATGAGCTCAACGGCATCTGAACTCAATGCGCTTGCAGCAACAACCGTAGTCGATCTGTACAAAAGAAACCGAGGTCCACAGACCGAGCAACACTATGTCAACGCCTCAAAATTCTTCACTTTGGTTTGGGGAATTATTGCTATCCTCTTCGCAAGTTTTGGAAGCTTGGTTGAGAACCTAATTCAACTGGTCAACATCATTGGCTCTATTTTCTACGGAACTATTTTGGGTGTTTTTGTGGTGGCAATCTTTTTGAAGAGCATCAAAGGACAGGCAATTTTTTATGCTGCGCTTATATCGGAAGCATTGATTATTTACCTCTTTGTAATGGACGAATTTAGCTACCTCTGGCTCAATGTAATTGGGACGGCGCTCACAATATGCCTAGGATATCTACTTCAATTCATACTTCCAAAAAAAGGCTAGGGCTTTGTGTTTTCCGATTTTTTATATACTTTTAGAATACCCAATCGTATCAATACCAATGAACTGAGTTCACTTCTTGATTTTATTTTTAGGTTGGTGTACCCAAAAATCAAAACAAATGAACTGGACCAACCTACAAGAAATCGAGCAAAAAATTGTTAAAAAACAATATACAGACAAAGAAGCATTTTATTATTTCTTAGGAACTGCAATAATTTACACTTTGAGTTATTTTTTAATTGACCAAGTATATAAAGGTCTGTTTAAACTGATTGTTATTCCTGCTGCAGTAATTACTATCATAGGCTCAATTTATTGCTTTAAAGTTTATTCAAAAAACGGAGCTATAATGAAGAAATTAAGCAACTGTATGTCGAAATGCTCTATGAATTAGAAGATGATCTAAAAGCTGGATAACCATTTCTTTTTTACTTTTACAAGAAAAACATGCGCAGCTTCCTCCTCCTCCTTCTGATTATATCAAGTCTAACAACAATTCAAGCTCAAGATGAAAAAGAAAAAGAGCCCTTGGTTCATAGCGTTCTTTTTTGGTTAAAGAACCCCAAAAGTAAGTCCGATCGTTTTGCATTTGAAGCTGCAATTCAAAAACTCATTGCAAACAACCCACAAAAAATCAGTGGGTATTTAGGAAAACCAGCCAACACAGAAGCTCGTGGTGAAGTCGATCCAAGTTTTACCTACTTCTATCAGATGACCTTTGCCGATGCAGCCGCAGAAGCTGCCTACCAGATCGACCCTACACACTTGGCGTTTGTTGCCGAAGCCGAACACCTTTGGGAAAAAGTAATCGTTTATGATGCAGCACCAATCGAATAAAACAGTTCAGGTACGCCCCCTTGCCAAAGAAGAGGTTCCTTTAATTATCTCCTATTTTTTACTGCTTCTCCAGAATTTTTGAGAGGAATGGGCGCCGACCCAGATAAACTACCCAACAAAACTGCATGGGCTCAGACCCTTGAAAAAGAAATTGGCTTACCCCTAAAAGAAAAAAAATTATTCTATTTAGTTTGGGTACAAAACGGGATACCCGTGGGGCATTCCAACCTCACCTTTTTAGAATATGGAAAAGAAGCCCATATGCATTTACACCTTTGGAATCCGAATGCAAGAAAAAAAGGGCTGGGTTTGGAGTTTTTAAACCAATGCATTCCTTACTATTTTGAATGTTTTAAATTAAAAATCTTGATCTGTGAACCTTATGGGCTCAACCCAGCACCAAATGCAATTCTATCCCAGTTGGGTTTTACAAAAACCAGAACCTACAGAACCACACCCGGTGCCATCAAATTTGAGCAAGAAGTTAATCGTTGGGAAATGAATAAGGAAAACCGTTAAAAATAAAATAAAAAAACCCTGCCGAAGCAAGGTTTATTTAGTGTTGGTATTTAGGAATACCTATTTTTTAGACCATTCCGCTATAGAAGCTTCATTCAATGTAATATAATCTGTATTACCCGCTTTAGTAGCAAATTCTAATGAAGATTTTGCAGCGGCTATAGCGCCGTCAAGGTCGTTCAATCCAGCTAGGATTAGTGACTGCTGACGAAGGTACCAATAGGCCTCTCCGTTTGCAGCTACTGCTTTAGCGATCCATTCCTTAGCTTGGTTTAGGTCTTGACCTTCTTGCAAATAGTAAACGGCTGCATTGTAGTAGTCCCGATCTTTAGGATCATTTTTCATTGCTTCTTTAATAGAAGCAGTTGCCTTAGCTACAGTAGGAACTCCAAAAGGAACAGAAACCATAGTAGTACTCCATCCGATATTCAAAGTTGCACCGTTGTTGTGGAGTTTTGAAATCCAAATTTCAAAAGATTCAATATTGTCTGTATCTACAGCTGCTACTTCTACCGTTGCAGCTACTTTTGCGGCATCCCATGCTCCAGGAGTACCCCAATTAGTTGTTTCTTTATAAAAGAAAACTTCCCAAGTTGCTTTTCCAGGACGGGTATAGATTGCATACTCACCGGCAGCAATTTCTTGATCAGCAATGGTAACTGCATCACTAAAACTGATGATTGTATTTTGATTCGCTCCTGTTCTCCAGATTTCTCCAAAAGGAACTAAAGCGCCGAAAATATCACGACCTTTTTTACTTGGACGTGAATACTTCACAGTAACTTCTGTCAAACCTACCGTTTGAGATAGTTGAGCAGTAGGGCTCGGTTGTGGTGTCTGTACTTGCGCTGATGCGAATGCACCCACCAAAAAGATAAGGGATAATAGTGTGTTTTTCATAGACTTCTATTTTTGTTTATTCATCAAATGTATGAATTTGTATTGAATTATTTTCTTGGATGGATTGTGGATAAAGAGTTTAATTTTTGTTTAACTATTTTAATGGATAATTAAACATTATGTATCTTTATCAAAAATAAAAAAAATACATGAAGATTTATCGAAAAAAGACCATTCAAAAACTACCCATATCAGTTTCAGAGGCTTGGGACTTTTTGAGTGATCCAGGGAATCTAAAAACCATCACCCCTGATTATATGGGTTTTAAGATATTAGAAGGGCATGAATCTAAAATGTATGCGGGACAAATTATAAAATACACGGTGACTCCAGTATTGGGCATACGTACGGGTTGGGTAACCGAAATCACCCATGTAGAAGATCAAAAATATTTTGTAGATGAACAGCGTTTTGGACCCTATGCACTCTGGCATCACAAGCATTTTATTAAAGAAATAAAAGGCGGTGTCGAAATGATTGATATCATCGACTACAAACTACCCTTTGGAATTTTAGGGCGCCTTGCACACCCTATCTTAGTCAAAAGAAAACTAAATGAAATTTTTACTTACCGATACAATAAACTCATTGAGCTCTTCGGAACTTATAAAAAACAATAAATGAATAAAAACATACTCATTATAGGGGGAACTTCTGGAATTGGAAAAGCCCTAGTCGAATTACTTCAAGACAGTAACCAGCTTTTTGTAGCCAACAGAACTTCTGAAGGCTTAGACACCCAAAAAGTAACCTACATTCCATTTGATGCAACATCAGATGTTTTGGACACTACCCAGCTCCCCGATCAATTGGATGGTTTTGTGTATTGTCCGGGCAGCATCAACTTACGTCCATTTAAAGGTCTTAAGCCCGAAACCTTTCAAAAGGATTTTGAGATAAATGTATTAGGAGCTGTTAAAAGTTTACAAACAGTTTTAAAGAATTTACTACATAGCCCACAAGCAAGTATTGTGTTCTTTAGTACCGTAGCCGTTCAAACTGGGATGCCTTTTCATGCTTCTGTAGCGGCGGCAAAAGGGGCAATTGAAGGCTTAACCAAATCTTTGGCAGCTGAATATGCTCCTAAATTTAGAGTTAACGCTATTGCTCCTTCGCTGACAAAAACACCACTTGCAGACAAGTTTCTAAACAACGAAACAAAATTAGAGAAAGCAAACGAACGCCATCCACTAAAATTTGTTGGTTCAGCACAGGATTTAGCCAATAGTGCAAAATTTTTATTGAGTGATGAAAGTCAATGGATGACGGGTCAAATTTTGCATGTAGACGGAGGAATAGGAAATTTAAAAACAAACTAATTTTTGGAACAGCATACGATATTTTGGTTTAGAAGAGATTTGCGTGTTGATGATAATGCTGGACTCTATCATGCATTAACCTCAGGCAATAAAGTGCTACCCATTTTCATTTTTGATACTGATATATTAGAAAAGCTACCAAGTAAAAGTGATGCTCGCTTAGCAATGATTCATGCGGCTTTAGGTGAAATAACGGATACAATGAAGGGGAACCGATGCAATGTTGGAATGTATCATGGAAAACCCAAGGCCGTTTTTGAACACCTATTAGAAAAACACGCCATCGTGAAAGTAATTGCCAACCACGATTACGAACCCTATGCTCAAAAGCGAGACGAGGAAATAAAACAATTTTTGACCACAAAAGAAATCCAATTTGAGACCTACAAGGATCAGGTGATTTTTGAAAAGGCAGAAGTGGTTAAGGATGACGGTACAGCTTACAGAGTTTATACGCCTTTTTCAAAAAAATGGTTGGCAAAGATGCATTCTGAGGGTATTCAAAACTTCCCATCTGAAAAGCACCTAGACAAGCTCGCGCCCATAGTACAGCCAACATTAAAACTAAGTGAGCTGGGTTTTGAAGCTTCTTCAATTCCCTATCCAAAATATCAACTCAACTCTGCCATCATTCGGAATTATGAAGCAACGCGCAATTATCCAGCCTTAGACCAGACTTCGAGAACTGGAGCACACCTTAGGTTTGGTACATTGAGTATTCGTAAGATGGCAGCTGAAGCGAGTAAAGAAAAGGAAATCACCTTTTTAAAAGAATTAATTTGGAGGGAATTTTTTATGCAAATTTTATGGCATTTTCCGCATACGATCTCACAATGCTTTAAGCCGCAATACGAACGAATTGAATGGAGGAATAATGAAGAAGAATTCGACAGATGGTGCAACGGAACAACGGGCTATCACTTTGTTGATGCTGGCATGAGAGAACTCAATGCAACGGGGTTTATGCACAACCGTGTTCGTATGCTCGTCGGAAGCTTTTTGTGTAAGCACCTGCTCATCGATTGGCGCTGGGGAGAGGCCTATTTTGCTGAAAAACTACTCGACTATGAACAATCGAGTAATGTCGGTAATTGGCAATGGGTAGCTGGTTGTGGTGTAGATGCTGCGCCCTACTTCAGGATTTTTAATCCCATAGAACAAATCAAAAAATTTGATAAACAGCAGCAGTATATTGAAAAATGGGTTCCCGATTTTCAAGAACTAAACTATCCACAGCCTATTGTTGATCATAAATTTGCTCGAGAACGATGTTTAACTACCTATAAAAGTGCTTTAAACAGAACGTGAAAGGAGTAAAAAAAATAAATTTGCCTACTAAAATATGTCCCAGTTGTGAACGACCGTTTAGCTGGCGAAAAAAATGGGAACGCGATTGGGAACAAGTAATCTACTGTAGTAAAAAATGCAAAAAGTAAAAGGAACAGCACTCGTTTGGTTTCGTAATGATTTGAGAATATCCGATCATTACGGTCTTTTTCATGCCTCAAAAAGTTATGAAAAAATCATAGCCTATTACAGTTTTGATCCTAAGCAATTTTCGATCACCTCCTGGGGTTTTAAAAAAACAGAATCTTTTCGGGCTCAATTTCTGATTGAAACTGTTCAACAATTACAACTCGATTTAGCAGCAAAAAACATCAGCCTCATCATCGAACATAACGATCCTTTGGAGCGCATTCCACACTGGATTGAGTCAGAAAAAATAGAGGTCCTTTATTTTCAAAAAGAGTGGACAAAAGAAGAAAGAGAAACGGAAGAACGGTTAAGAAGCAACCTTCCTAACTCAGTAGAAATACACGCAGCTTATGATCAGTTTCTATTCCATCCAGAAGATGTTCCTATGTCCCTAGATCAATTGCCAGAAGTATTCACCAACTTCAGAAAACAGTGTGAAAAAAATATTGCAGTTCGAGCCTGTTATCCCGAAGTGGAACGTCAAGAAACTTCAAATGCCTTACAAGAAACCTTTGCCTGTCCGTCTCTATCGGATCTTGGGCTGAATGAAATCAGTTCTCATCCCAATTCAGCTTTCCCATTCAAAGGGGGAAGTAAAGCAGCTAAAGAGCGCATAGCACACTACTTTTGGGGGTCTAAAAAACTTTCCTATTATAAGAATACCCGCAACGGACTTCTTGGGTTAGACTACAGTTCTAAACTTTCAGCTTGGCTAGGGAATGGTTCGCTATCGGCACGTGAAATTTATTGGGAGGTACGTAAATATGAATCTGAGATTAAAAAAAACCAATCTACTTATTGGCTGATCTTCGAGTTGATTTGGCGCGATTATTTTAAGTTTATTTCTCTAAAACATCAGGATGCAATTTTTCATTTAGGTGGTATTTTAAATAAACGTTATGAATGGGAAAACAGTCCTGAGGTATTTCAAAATTGGGTACAAGGAAAAACCAAAGAACCTTTTGTCAACGCCAATATGCTGGAACTAAAAAAAACAGGATGGATGAGCAACAGAGGCAGACAGAATGTAGCTTCTTTTTTTGCAAAAGAAATTTATATGGATTGGCGTATGGGAGCAGCCTATTTTGAATCTCAGCTGATCGATTATGATGTTCACAGCAACTACGGCAACTGGATGTATGTTGCTGGTGTAGGAAATGATCCTCGAGATCGAAAATTCAACATTCGGTCTCAAGCCGAACGCTACGATACAAACGGAACGTTTCAACAGCTTTGGAACCAGCAAAATTTATTTGAATGATCATACGACTAATCTTAGGGGATCAACTCAATGCACAGCATTCATGGTTTCAAACTGTTGACGATTCTGTAGTCTACGTTTTGATGGAGATGGAACAAGAAACAAACTATGTAAAACATCACATCCAGAAAGTGATCGCTTTTTTTGCAGCCATGCGCAACTTCAATCACAAATTGAAGCAGTTTGGGCATCAAACCCATTACTTCAAACTGAGCGATTCTGAAAATACTCAAAATTTAAATTTAAATCTAGAGTTCATTTTTAAACAGTACAAGGCTGTTCAATTCGAATACCAATTTCCAGATGAACACCGCTTGGATCAACAGTTATCGGATTTCTGTTCGGCTTCTAAGGTTGCTAGTTCAGTTGTAGATACTGAACATTTTATGACCAGTAGAACAGCATTGACTGAATTTTTTGAAGGGAAAAAGCAATTCCTCATGGAATTTTTTTACCGCAATATGCGTAAGCAATTCGATATTCTGGTTGAAGACGGACAACCAGTAGGCGGGCAATGGAATTTCGACAAGAACAACCGAAACAAATGGAAAGGAACTCCAACGATACCCGAACCCTATCTTCCCAAAATAGAACAACTTCTTGAAATCAAAGAAATGATTGAAAGCTTTGGTGTAAAAACCTTAGGTAATTTCAATGAAGATCACTTTTTGTTTCCCTCATCCCGAGAGGAGGCCTTGGAGCAATTACACTATTTCTGCGAAAATCTTTTGGTTCACTTTGGTGACTATCAAGATGCGATGCATACGGAGGAAGAAAATCTTTTTCATTCCAGAATTTCCTTTGCTTTGAATGTAAAACTCATCAGTCCTCTAGAGGTCGTTGAAAAGGTGATCGCGTATTATCACCAAAATGAAGAGGAGATTCAGTTGTCTCAAGTAGAAGGTTTTGTTCGACAAATTATTGGTTGGAGGGAATATATACGCGGGATTTACTGGAAAGAAATGCCCCAGTACAAAACACTGAATGTCCTTAAAAACACTAACCCCCTCCCTGATTTTTATTGGACCGGTAAAACAAAAATGAATTGCCTGAGCCACAGCGTAAACAATTCGCTGGACCATGCGTATGCCCACCACATTCAACGTCTGATGATAACGGGAAACTTTGCCTTACTAGCGCAGGTACATCCAGATGCAGTAGACGAATGGTACTTGGGGATTTATGCAGATGCAATAGAATGGGTACAACTTCCAAACACCAGAGGCATGAGTCAATGGGCAGATGGCAGTATTGTAGCCACTAAGCCCTATGTGTCTGCTGCAGCGTATATAAACAAAATGAGTAACTATTGCACAAGTTGTAGTTATGACAAAAAACAGCGCTTAGGAGACACCGCCTGCCCATTCAACAGTTTGTATTGGAACTTTTTGGATGACAAGAAAGAACATTTTGCCAAGAACAATCGGATGGCAATGATGTTGCGTTTACTTGAAAAAATACCCGTAGAGGAACTAGCTTCAATCAAAGAGCGAGCCTATAACATCATAAAAAATCCAGATGCTTACTAAAAGACCTCCTATCGGTATCGTTTGGTTGAAACGCGATCTTCGGTTGCATGATCATGCACCGCTTCATGCAGCGTTGAAAGAAAATAAAAAAGTACTCCTTGTATATGTTTTTGAAACTGCATTGGCACAAGACCCGCATTATAGTGCGCGACACTTTGATTTCATAAAACAGTCTTTAGTCGATATGAACCAGAAGCTTGAGCAATTCAACACTAAAGTTCTGGTTATCCAAGGAGTCACAATGGACGTTTTTTGTAAAATAAATGATTCTTATACAATAGAGCGTATCTATTCGCATCAAGAAACTGGTCTACGTGTAACTTTTGAGCGGGACAAAGAAATTAAAAAGTGGACAGATAGCAAGCAGATTTATTGGAAAGAACACACCCAACAAGGTGTATTTAGAGGGATGAAAAATCGAAAACAATGGCTGGTCAATTGGACAAAGTCTATGAATGAGCAACAACATCCTTTTCCAAATAAAGAAGCTTCATTTTTAGAGCAAGAAAAAATAGCGGAATTGAGTCGTAGCATACCGACTCCCAAACTTATAACCAAAAACAACAGCAACGTTCAGTTTGGTGGGAGCAGTCAAGGACGGCGTTATCTCGATTCCTTTTTTAAAGATCGGCATTATCAATACCAAAAACATATTTCCAAGCCCGATTTAGCGAGAAAGAGTTGTAGTAGACTATCGCCTTATCTAGCCTATGGAAACCTTTCGATGCGTGAGGTTCTTCAACGAACAGAAGGAGAAAAAGGTAAAGGAAACTCCAGTAACGGACTGCGAGCATTTGAGTCGCGCCTGCGCTGGCAAGCGCACTTCATTCAGAAATTTGAAATGGAATGTTCTATGGAGTTCGTCTCGGTGAACAAAGGCTATCATCGTTTGTCTAAGCCAATTATAAAAGAACGAATCGATGCCTGGGAAAAAGGGCAAACCGGAATTCCAATTGTCGATGCTTCTATGCGTTGCTTGGTTGCTACGGGTTATTTGAATTTCCGCATGCGGGCTCTAGTAGTTTCCTTTTTTGTGCATCAATTATGGCAACCTTGGCAGGCAGCATCGGGTTTTTTAGCCCGTGAATTTTTAGATTTTGAACCCGGAATTCATTTTCCACAACTCCAAATGCAAGCTGGAGAAACGGGCATCAACACCTTGCGTATTTATAATCCTGTAAAAAACGGTATTGAACATGATCCCTTAGGCATTTTTACTAAAAAGTGGGTTCCTGAACTACAGTCCTTACCGGATAGTTTGGTGCATACTCCTTGGGCAATAACCGCATTTGAAGAAGTAATGTATGGTTTTACCCCAACAGTAGATTACCCAAGTCCAATAGTTGCTTTAGACGCAAGTAGAAAACATGCCAGTGACATTTTATGGAACATGCAAAAAGAACCCTTGGTGTATCAGGAAAGCAAACGCATTTTAAAACGACATACCCTATCCAATAGAAAAAGCATCCAATAATTATGAAAAAAGAATACAATTTTAACGATCGTGAGCTGGACAGAATCATAGAAATGGCGTGGGAAGATCGTACTCCTTTTGATGCAATAAAGGATCAATTCGGAATCAAAGAACAAGAAGTAATAACGTTGATGCGACAAGAAATGAAACCAACCAGTTTCAGATTATGGCGCGCTCGTGTGCAAGGAAGAAAAACAAAACACAGAAAATCACGCGGTATGGATGTCGATCGTTTTCGTTGCAGCAGACAGCGTGGGATCAGCAACAACAAAGTATCGAAACGATAAATTTTGTATATTGAGGACAGTAACCTAGTCTTTTACAGCGTTAGAAAAGGTTATCATTAGGAATTTTACTTAAACATCCTTCCTATGAAAAAGAACAAAACCCAACGTACGGACAACAGCGTTTCTCTTTTTTTAGATCAAATAGAACCCGAACAAAAAAGAAACGACAGCTTTACCCTTGTTGACTTGATGTCCAAAATAACTTCAGAGGAACCAAAACTCTGGGGCACCAGCATCATTGGTTTTGGAGATTATCACTACAAGTACAAAAGTGGACGTGAAGGCGACTGGTTTCTTACAGGCTTTTCATCAAGAAAAAATGCACTAACTGTTTATTTGATGTGTGATCTATCGCATGAAGATCTGAATTTTGACGGGCTTGGCAAATACAAACTAAGCAAAGGATGTCTCTATTTCAAGAAAATTGAACATATCGATTTAAAGGTATTGACTCAAATTATCAAGGATTCGATTAAGGTCATCAAAAAAATGTATTCTTAAGCTATTTAGCAGCTTCTCTTAGGGTAACTGACATGCCCAAACTCAAACCTCTTTGCTTTTTCCACTCCGCATGGCTTGTGCTTCTAGCATAGATTGACTTTCCAAATACTCCAGCAGAAAACCACAAGCCCTCAGAACCCAAGTCTTCGTCAATCCATTCCAAAGAAATAAAAACATCATCCTCTACTAGGACGTCGTATTCCTTCAGATCAACAGAAATTAAGCCTTCAGACTGTTTAAGGGTAACGAAGATGTTCTCCTTTAAAATATTTTTATCTGGAAAACGATAAGTACTAGAATATACATTGACTCGAAAGCGTACTTCTGGATATATGTTTTCGACTACAGAAAATTGAATGCCGTCTATATAGGCAGGTGTTTTTTTAACTTTTACAAAAAGTGCAATTTCATTCCCCAGTTGATTGGAAGTAAAACCTGTGATCAATAATTTTGAGGTTGAAGAATTCCCAGAAATACGGGTATCCCAATTTTTCTCAGCAGTTAATACGACCTCCTCTAGAAAAGTAGTTTGCTCTGCAAGAACTAGGGTGTTGTTAGATAATAAGATCGTTTCTAATTCGGCAACTTGAAAATCACGTGTATCAAAGCCAATCATTGAAAGACGAAGCGTCTCAGTTGCATATACATCTGGAACTTCTAAAAAGAAAAAGCCATCTTCATTCGAAACGGTTCCAAGCTCTTTTTTTAATACCCCAATATTTACAAAGGGTAAGGGGTCTTTTGTAAACGCATCAACAACTTGACCTTGAAGTATGTACTGGGCATTGAGCACAGCAAGTCCAAGAAGAAAAACGAACAAGAAAAGGGGTGTTTTACGATACAATTTGAGGCAACCTTAAGCGGTTATACACGTGTTATTTTAGCTCCAATTGCTTGAAGACGTTCTACAATTTTTTCATATCCTCGATCAATTTGCTCGATGTTATGAATTGTACTGGTTCCTTCGGCAGATAGGGCAGCTATCAGCAACGATATTCCTGCTCGAATATCAGGTGACGTCAGCGTAGCTGCTTTTAAATTAGATTCAAAACCATGCCCAATAATGGAAGCGCGATGCGGGTCGCAAAGGATAATCTTAGCTCCCATATCGATGAGTTTATCCGTAAAGAATAACCTGCTTTCAAACATTTTTTGATGAATCAAAACACTTCCACGTGCTTGCGTAGCTACAACCAATACGATACTCAGTAAGTCAGGGGTAAATCCGGGCCATGGAGCATCGGCAACAGTTAATATAGAACCGTCGATATAGTTTTGTATTTCGTAACCATCGGTATGGGCTGGAATATGAATGTCGTCTCCCTGGCGTTCAATGGTTAGTCCTAATTTTCTGAATACAGAAGGAATTTGTCCCAAATATTCCCATTGTACGTTTTTGATAGTCAACTTACTTCTTGTAAGGGCAGCTAAACCAATCCAACTTCCAATTTCGACCATGTCGGGCAATACACGGTGTTCGGTTCCCATCAGATCCGATACTCCTTCAATAGTCAATAAATTTGAACCAATTCCACTGATTTTAGCCCCCATACGATTCAACATGGAGCACAACTGCTGCAGGTAAGGTTCGCAGGCTGCGTTGTATATGGTAGTTTCACCTTTTGCTAAAACTGCGGCCATCACGATATTGGCAGTTCCCGTTACCGAGGCCTCATCCAACAACATAGAAGTACCAATAAGTTGCTCGGCTTCAACTGTATAAAAATGTTCTTCCCGACTATAATTAAAACGGGCTCCTAGATTGATCAAGCCTTCAAAGTGCGTATCCAATCGTCTTCTTCCAATTTTGTCACCCCCAGGTCGAGGAATACTTCCTTTTCCACAGCGAGCTAAAAGTGGACCAACCAGCATGATTGAACCCCGTAAACCCCTACCGTCTATTTTATATTGATCAGAACAAAGATAGTCTAAGTTAATTTCATCCGCTTGAAATGCATAGCTACCAGAAGAAATCTGTTCCACTTTCACTCCAAAATTACGAAGCAGTTGAATGAGCTTGTTGACATCAATAATATCAGGTATATTACTAATAGTAACGCGCTCGGGAGTTAATAAAACAGCACATAATATTTGTAAGACCTCATTTTTTGCACCTTGTGGTGTAATTTCACCCTTAAGGCGCTGTCCCCCTTCTATAATAAATGATCCCATTTTATTAGTAACGTTTACGATTATTTCGGTTCGCTTTTTTTGGTTTTACCATTTGGTTACTTTTGGGACCGTTACCATTTTTGGGTTTGGATTTCAAAAACTCAGTAGTTTCCGTAAGCGGTAAATACTCGAGATTTACCACCAATGTTTTTTCAGAAAGTTCGCTCAAATGATTGAAGATAACTTCATCATCAACCGTGTCTTTATTCCAACTCAAGAAGCATTTTTTCATGTGGTTAGCAATATTGAAAACCAATGCATCTTTCATTTCACCAGCTTCCCAATTTCGAGCCACATCAATCATATTCTTGATGTTGTTGCCGTAAAAGCGATATTTAGGAAAGTTTTGGGGATAAGTCAAGGGTTGTGGACGTTCTTCTAGCAGCTCGCGAAGCGGCTTTTCGTAAGGACAATCTACATCCAAATTGAAATCGGACATAATGAACAGCTGATCCCATAATTTATGTTGAAAATCGGGTACATCTCGAAGATGTGGATTCAAATTTCCCATCACCCCAATAATGGCTTTGGCTTTTTTGTTTCGTTCTTCTCGATCTTCGGTTGCTAACATTTGATCTACCATAATATGAAGATGTCTTCCATATTCGGGAATAATTAAAGGCTTGCGTTCTGAGTTATATTGTAGTGCTTCCATGAAGTGTTTTGATGGATTGTTGGGTAATTCCTTGCAAAATAATGTATTTTAAAGAATTACTGAAATTTTTGTTTGTTTATAGTGTAATAATACCTTCGATTGAACTCGCAGCTCGGTAGATGTTTATTACTTCGGTAGGGTTTTCCATTTCAGCAAGAAAGGTTACACTAACAAAAGTATTCTTACTCGAATTTTTAAGTTTGAGCTTAGCTTGCTTGCCCTCAAATATTTGCTTTAATTTTTCTACCTTCTGTTGGTCTCCTCTGATGATGAATTTAAACAAAAAAGGACCAGGCCATTCTTGTGAATCTGTTAATTGTTCGTGAAAACGTGAATAAAATTCTTCTGGATTTTCTTTAGGAATCATTAAGACCGCTATTTTTACACAAATATAGTTCAAATAGACAAACCCATATATCATCGGATCAAAAACTCCATATAAAATTGTAATCAGTGGTGGACCCGGAAGTGGAAAGACAACCCTGATTAATTTGCTCAAAGAAAGGGGGTACATTTGTTTTGAAGAAATTTCAAGAGACTTTATTCAACTGGGTAAAGAACAGGGGATTGACAACTACTTTAAAACCGATCCACATGCGTTTAGTAACTATTTATGGAAGGGCCGTCAAAAGCAATTTCAACAAGCAACAGTATTAACAACGGACTGCGTTTTCTTCGATCGGGCGGTTCATGATGTTGTTGGCTATTTAAATCACGTAAACGACCCCATTCCCGCTTGGGAAAAACAACTGAATGACTTTGCCTATGACCTTGTTTTTCTAATAAAACCTGTAAAAGAAATTTATCGTCAAGACGAAGGTAGAATGGAGTCTTTCGAAGAAGCACTGAAAGTACATAAGATCCTTACTGAAACCTATAACAAAAGTGGGCTAAAAACCATATCCCTTCCCTTTACAACTCCCCTAGCCCGACTGGATTTAATATTAAAACACATCAAGAATGGATAGTCCAAAGGCATACCTCAAAAAATACTGGGGATACGACAGCTTCCGATCAAAACAAGAGGCTATTATCGGCCGTGTCTTGGAAAATAAGGACACCGTTGCACTGTTACCAACAGGAGGTGGAAAATCTATTTGCTATCAACTTCCAGCGCTGATGACTGCAGGCTGTACTTTGGTCATTTCCCCCTTAATTGCATTGATGCAAGATCAAGTAGAGCAGATGAATGCTAAGGGCATTAAAAGTATGATGCTGACCAACACACAAGCAATGGGTATCCAATTAGACAATTGTTTGTATGGCAACTTTAAGCTACTCTATTGCTCGCCCGAAAAAGCATTGTCTAGTGAATTTAAACTCAGAATTAAAGATTTAAAAATCAATAGAATTGCTGTTGACGAAGCACATTGTATTTCGGAATGGGGAAACGATTTTAGGCCGGCCTTCAAGCAAATAAAAAACCTCCGGAAATTGCTTCCCGACACACCTATTTTGGCAGTAACAGCGACGGCAACTACAAAAGTCTTAGAAGATATAATTTCTAGCCTTGAGCTCGAGAAAACCTGCCTTTTTCAGGAATCTTTTGTCCGGTCGAACATCAGCATCAATACCCTTTTTACCGAAGATAAGTTTGGAACTCTAATCAAGTTACTGTCTGGAAATAAAAAATCAGGAATTGTGTATTGTGGCAGTAGAAAAATGACCGAACAGGTTGCCAAAATACTGCAGCACAACAAGCTGTCAAGTGCCTATTTTCACGGCGGGAGAACCGCAAGTGAACGCAAAGAACTGCTCCATGAATGGCTGAACGAAAAAACCAAAATCATGGTAGCCACCAATGCCTTTGGCATGGGTGTAGATAAAAGTGAAGTTGCTACTGTAATTCATTTAAACCTCCCTTCGAGCATAGAGAATTTTTTTCAAGAAGTTGGTCGCGCTGGGAGAAATGGAGCTCCTGCAAAAACCTTTCTTTTGTTACAACAAAATGACAAGAACAGAATTCGAGATCAGTTTTTAGGCACTCTTCCAGATAAGGGGTTCATTCGCCTGTGCTATAAAAACCTTTGCAATTATCTCAACATAGCCTATGGAGAAGGCAACGAACTGATTAATAATCTTTCTTTGAGTGCCTTTTGCAAAACCTATGATTTAAATCCCAAAAAAGCACTTGCAACTTTATCTTACCTAGAACAAGAAGGTGTTTGTAATCTCATTCAATACAACAAACAACGAGCAACCGTCAAATTTTTATTGAACCAAAATCAAATTCTTGAGTTACTTAAAGATCAATCGGAAACGTCAAAAGTCATTCAAGGCATTATACGCAATCATCATGATGTGTATACTTCTTCTTTCGAACTCTACCTTGAGCGCATCGTCCGCATAAACCAAGTGTCTTTTAAAACTGTAATTCATGCCCTTGAACAATGGCATAAAGAAGGAAATCTAGTTTTAGATTATGCGCAAACAGACATTCAAATTCAGTGGCTGGTCCCCCGAGAAGATCAATACACGCTTGCACCTCTTCTAAAACGACTGGAGCAGCACCATCAGGTAAAGAAAGAAAAAATTGAAGCCATGATTAGTTTTGCTTTTTCGACAGCAAGCTGTAAACAAAAGCAAATTCTTGCGTATTTTGGAGAACATACAACTGAAAAGTGTGGTCGGTGCAATGCTTTAGAATGCCTTCCAAAGAAACAAGTAAAAACTGTTCAAATTGAAATTAAAAATCGCATTGTGGCAGAACTCCAAAATGGAGCAAGGAGCTTAAAAGAATTGGATCAATCCATTGCAGATTACACTACCTTTGAAATAGGAGAATCAATTCGAATGCAATTGAGTACGAAAGAACTTCTTTTAACAAACACCAATAAATTAAAGCTGAACATATAGTATGAGAATAGTCTTTATGGGGACTCCCCAATTTGCTGTTTATGCCCTGCAAGCATTAAATCAATCTGAGCACGATGTCGCTGCTGTGGTAACCAGTGCTGATAAGCCTGCTGGAAGAGGGAAACAACTCCGTCAGTCAGCTGTAAAAGAATACGCTGTTGCAGAAAAACTTACCTTGCTTCAACCAGAAAACCTAAAAGACCCTGCATTCACTAAAGAGCTAGAACTATTAAATGCCGACGTATTCATCATTGTTGCCTTTAGAATGTTACCAAAATCAGTCTGGAGTATTCCGCCTAAGGGTACTTTTAATTTACACGCCTCCCTCCTTCCTAATTACCGTGGGGCGGCACCCATCAATTGGGCGATCATCAACAATGAAACTACAACGGGAGCAACGACATTCTATATTGATGATAAAATTGATACAGGAGCTATCCTTCTAAAAGAGGCATTAGCAATCGAACCCTCAGAAACTGTTGGAAGCTTGCACGATAAACTTGCCCCACTCGGAGCAAACTTGATCTTAAAAACACTAGACTATATCGCAACCAATCCGACTCCAAAACCACAAACACTTACTGGGGATGAACAGGAAGCCCCCAAATTGACCAAAGAAAATACAAAAATTGACTGGAAGCAACCGTTGAGGTATATTGATGGCTTGGTACGAGGTTTAAATCCATATCCGGTTGCGTGGCTTGAAATTCAAAACGGAACATCCGTTTTAAAAGTGAAAATTTTCAAGGCTACACCAAGCTTTGAAAAACACAGTTTTGAGATTGGGAAAATTGTTGTTGCTGATAAAAAAATTAAGATCGCCCATAAAGAAGGTATGCTCAACCTAGAAGAATTGCAATTACCCAATAAAAAAAGGATGCAAGCACAGGCACTTTTGAATGGATTTACCTTTAAAAACGGTGCTGAGGTCTTATAAAGCCTAGCATTATTAACAAAACAAGGGTATTTATTAACAAAATCCTGTTTTTTTAGGGGTTTTCCTTGGGACTTACCGTAAACCCTATATATTTGTTATTATACATATTTTTTAATTTAATATTCACACTATGAACAAAACAGAATTAATCGACGGAATGGCGGCTGACGCTGGTATCTCTAAAGCAGCAGCAAAAAAAGCTCTTGAATCTTTTCTTGGAAACATCCAAGGTAGCCTTAAAGGTGGTGGACGTGTATCTTTAGTAGGATTTGGATCTTGGTCTGTATCTGCAAGAGCAGCTCGTGACGGAAGAAACCCACAAACTGGTGCTACAATCAAAATTGCAGCTAAAAATGTTGTGAAATTTAAAGCTGGTGCTGAATTATCTGGAGCTGTAAACTAAGTTTCATTTTCAATACCCAATATAAAAATCTCCTTCGGGAGATTTTTTTTTGTTTTAAACGCTGCTATTGCTCAAAAAAAATATTAAATTCATGTTATCATGGAAATTCATCAAGGAACATTATTAGTTGCAGAACCTTCTATTATTGGGGATATAAATTTCCACCGTGCCGTTATCCTATTAGTCAACCACAAAAAAACTGCTTCACTAGGGTTTATTCTAAACAAGCCTTTTGACTTTATTTTACAAGATATTCTACCGGAGATCAAGAGTTCCATTGAGATACACTTCGGAGGCCCAGTGGAGCCCGATAACCTATATTTTATTCACAACAGTCCAGAATTAATAACTGGCAGTATCAAAATTAATGAGGAATTGTACTGGGGAGGTGACTTTGAAAAAGTAATCGAGTTGCTCAATAACGAGTCCATTGGGGAAGAGAATATTCGTTTTTTCTTAGGATACTCTGGTTGGGGAGAAAATCAACTTCAAAATGAAATAGAGCTAAATTCTTGGGTCATTCAAGAAAATTGTATCGGGAATAAAGTAATTAACATAAACTCCGAATCGTTTTGGAGAAAGCAAATTCGTTCCTTAGGAGGAGCCTATTTAATCTGGGGAAATGCTCCGGAGAATCCGAGTCACAATTAACTGAGTCGGTATCCTGTGATAAACTTTGAAAATACCTGCTCTGCTGTAGTTGAAACAAATACTTTTTTACGGTATTGTTTTACGGATTGAATTCCATGAGATAAACTGACAACAAACAGCTCATCAGCTTTTTGGAGTTCAAAAGGAGAAACAACATCTTCAACCAATTCAACGGTTTCTTGCTTCACCAACAAATCAATTACTACCTGACGATAAACAGAGGAACGACATCCGCTTGTTAAAGGAGGTGTTTTTATCTGATCCCCTTTTACAACAAAGATTGCACCCCTAATCGTTTCTGTTATTTGTTTGTCTTCGTTTAGAAGCACACAGTCTTCAAAGTCGTTTTCAAAGGCATATACAGAAGCAAGCTTGCGCAAACGATCATTCGACTGCTCCAGATTGCCATACAATCCCTTAACAACCCAATGGTCTTTATATAGGTCGATACTGCGATCTGAAGTTTGTACTCCCAATATTGTATCACACGCTTCAGCATGTAATAGAAAAGATGAGGGTATGATGGGATGGGATCGTGTTATAGAAGCTGTAGAAAAAAAAGAAAAATGAATTTGAGCAGCTTTTTCCAGCAGATCATTTGCATTCAGAAGTAACAAAACTTGTTCTTCTAAATATTCCATGGTGTAGGTCATGGGAATACCCATGCGAAGAATACGCATCGAAGCCATCATTCTAAAATAATGTGCTTCCCAAAAAATAATTTTACTCGCTTCAACACGAACGGATTCTTGAAAAGGATTGGCAGCCTGAAAAATGGCCTGTAAATTATTTGCAGGAGCAGAATTCAGGTCAGTATAAGCAATACCATTAAGTACAATCATAGAATTTAAGCTGAACCAAGAACTTGTTTCAAACTAGAAACTAAATTATTCCAAAGCATTTTTGCTTCCTCCAATTCATCTTCATCAGCGAAGTCAGAAACATACAGAGAAACGTCTTTAGTGATTTCGTCTACCACTATTTTCAGTTCAAAATAACAGTCGTCTTGATCTTCCTCATCGTTGATCCATCGAAAGCGAACTCTTTCATTATTTTTTTTCTGAATGAGTTTTGCATATTCTTCTGTATCATCCCAAATAAAGGTGTAGTCTTCACCTCTAGAATTCACATTATCAGCAAACCATTCAGATAAGCCTGAGGGAGTTGATAAATACTGAAACAACAGTTGTGGTGATGCTTGAAAATCATATTCTATAGAGAAAGCTGTTTTAGTTGTCATTAAAAATTTATTTATTGCCAATATATTGAAAAATGTAACACCTTAGATCAAAAAAAAGAGTTTTTTAAAGATAAATGTTAAGGCTATTGAATTCTATTTTTTATATTTGCAACCTCCTATTTGGCGAGGTAGCTCAGCTGGTTAGAGCGTCGGATTCATAACCCGGAGGTCGGGGGATCGTGCCCCCCTCTCGCTACAAAAAACACCTATTAATTTAGGTGTTTTTTTTTGCAACAATTTTAACACACTCCCCTACAAATTTTTAAAGTCGCAGTTGTTCTTGTTATTTTTTAAAACAAACTCCTTTTACTACTCAATTCAAATTTCCATAACATTCAACTTTTATTGAAGTACCTTTACATCAATTAAGAAAAGAGCCTGTGCACATGAAAAAAGAGATTACTACAGAAGATTTGAAAAAAGCAGCCGGAGGTTTTGCCACTGGTGTAACCATAATTACATCAAAAGAAGCGGATGACTCCATCGTTGGAATGACTGCTAGTTCTTTTGTATCTGTATCATTCGATCCGCCCTTGGTTTCTTTTTTTGTCGACAATAACGCAACCTTTGTCAAGCGTTTAAAGACGGGTGCAACTTTCGGAATCAGTATTCTGAGCTCAGATCAACAAAAAGACAGCAACCATTTTGCAGGTTATCCCGATCCAGAACATCAAATTGTTTTAGAGGAATCGGAGGGTTTTCCTTTGATTCAGGATCCCTTAGCTTGGTATATAGCAAAAGCCATACAAATCATTCCAACAGGAGATCATCACATGGCTTTGTGTAGTGTAGAAAAACTAGGTAGGAACGACAAAAAATCGCCACTACTCTATTTCTCAAGTAAATACCTTTAGTTTATTCTTTTGCAGCTAAATAACGTTCAGCGTCAAGAGCAGCCATACAGCCTGTCCCAGCAGCAGTAATTGCTTGTCGGTAGACATGGTCGGCAGCATCACCAGAAACAAAAACACCATGCACGTTCGTTTTTGAACTCCCAGCCGTATTGACGATATAACCGGTTTCGTCTAATTTTAAATAGTCTGAAAATATTTTTGTGTTGGGTTCATGTCCAATAGCAACAAAAAATCCAGTTGCAGGAATTTCAATAACTTCTTTTGTTCTATTGTTTTTTGCGCGAACTCCAGTAACTACCTGTCCATCCCCAAGAACTTCTTCGGTTTCGGTGTTGAAAAGGATTTCAATGTTTTCTGTATTCTGAACCCGCTTAACCATAATTTTAGAAGCTCTAAATTCATCACGGCGAACAAGCATGGTAACTTTAGTACACAACTTAGAAAGGAAATGTGCTTCTTCACAAGCAGAATCACCAGCGCCAACAAGAACAACTTCTTGATTGCGGTAAAAGAAACCATCACAAACTGCACAGGCAGAAACACCACCACCCAATTTTAAATATTTTTGTTCAGAGTCAAGGCCAAGATATTTGGCAGAAGCACCTGTTGAAATAATAATTGTATCAGCATGAATTTCTGTCGTTTCGTTGACCCATACTTTATGGACCTCATCAGAAAAGTCAACCTTGGTTACCCATCCATCACGAACATCCGTTCCAAAACGTTGTGCTTGTTCTTGCAATTCGATCATCATCGCAGGCCCCGTAATTCCGTTGGGATAGCCTGGGAAATTTTCAACCTCATTGGTGGTAGTCAATTGACCACCGGGTTGCGTGCCTTGATATAATACGGGAAACATATTGGCACGGGCGGCATAAATTGCTGCAGTATATCCGGCAGGTCCAGAACCAATAATCAGGCATTTTACATGTTCTATAGTTTGTGACATTCGTTGTGTTTTTTTATCAATTTTAAAATTATAATAACTGAAATTTGGTCTCTTTTTTCAGCCAACTAAGTTAAGCATTATCTGCTACGAACTTACTAAAATTTGCTTAAGACATAAGCAAATGAAATAGAATTTTCTAATGTGAATGTAAAGCATATTGATACGGAAATCTTGCTCTAAATTTTAGTGAAAAAGGAGTCGGAGGTGCGAAAATCTGGTATAGCATTAGTTTTTCAAGCAATCAACTCCAATCAATAAGCATATCGTTGGGGCCCACCTCTACGAATTTCTTCACTGGCATATCCTTCAAATTTCTTAAAGTTCTCTCGAAAGGCATTGGACAATTTGAATGCTGTTTTATAGTATTTCTCATCATCATTCCAAGTCGAACGTGGACTCAAAATTATAGCCGGAACACCCGGACAGTGTCGGGGTTGGGCTACACCAAAAACTGAGTGTATATGATAGTCGTCGTAGGTGTAACTCCCTAAAGAACCATCGAGGGTAGCATTGATCATTGCCCGAGTATATTTTAATTTCATTCGAGTTCCAACACCATATGAGCCTCCAGTCCACCCAGTGTTGACTAACCAAACATTAACCTCTGCGGCTTTCATTTTCTCAATAAGCAGTACAGCGTAAACAGAAGGGTGATTTCTTGCAATGCATCTGCCGAAAGTTGATACAAAATAGTACTGTTATTAATTCCTAAAGAAGATAAATAAGGAGGGAATACTTTACTTTTAGAAGCCACTTATTCAGATGTTTAACCAAAAGATTTGGTGTCGTTTGTTAAACTAAATGTATTGCAATTAGCGAAATGAACACCATAAAATCAAGGAATTTTTTCAATAAAAAAAGGAAACTTTACGTCCTTGTAGAGGGGAATTGTAAGATTAGATTAGGTAAATAAAAAACGCCTAAGCTGCAGCAATCATCTCTTTTGGCACCCGTGGATTCATTAAATGAAACCAAAGAGGCGGAAGCATTGCGAGCATTATACAGCTTGGATATCCAAAAGGAAGTTGTGGACTCTCGTCCTTATGCTCCAATACCTGGTACTTTTTTGAAGCTATAAAATGATGATCGCTGTGACGGGTAAGTTCATATAAAACAATACGCCCGATTAGGTGATTGGAGTTCCAGGAATGTTTAGTCTGTGCACGTTCATAACGACCCGATTTGGTCTTTTCTCTTAGCAAACCATAATGTTCTATATAATTAATCGTTTCAAGAAATAAGAAAGAAATAATCCCAACGATAAGTCCTACAACAAGGCCAAAGCTTCCAAAAAAATAAAAGAGGGAAGTAAGGTATAAGCCCTGAAAGAATAGATAAAAGAGCATTTGATTTTTAACCGAAAAGAAGGAACGATTATCCTTCTTCAACATGCTCATTTGTATCGCCCATGCATTTCGATATTGCTTGAGTACCGAAGTGACCCAAAAGTGATATAAGGATTGGTTGTACTTCGAAGTGGCTGGATCTTCTGGAGTTGATACATTCTTATGGTGTCCAAAATTATGTTCTAAATAAAAGTGCATGTACAAACAAGGAAGCAACAGTGCTTTAGACATCATTTGCTCAATTCGTGTTTTTCTGTGTCCCAATTCATGGGCAACATTAATGGCGTTGGTTGCCAGTAAAATACCCAAAGAAAACACAACACCAACTGTTTCCATAGTCGATAAACCTCCCAAAGAAATGACATAAAAACCATAACCTAAAATTCCAAAAACGATTGGTAGATTACCATAAAGCATAAGATCAAAAAAAATATTCGATAGCCTACTGGATTTTTCGTCTTCAGAATATATTTTCCCAGGAGTTTTAATGATCGATTCTAAAAGAGGGATGATCACAAAGGCATAAAAAACAGCTCCAAATGAAAAGTAGCCTAAGAAATAGACTGATAAAAAAGCGGAAAACGGAATGCTGTAAGCAAACAAATACTTCAAATCATGCATTTGAAAAACGAATTAGATTGTGATGATGAAGATAGGAAAAATAAATCAAAGGGTTAAAAACTTTGGGAGCTAACCCTTTCTACTTTTGTAAACTACGTTCAAAGTAAGGCTAACAATTACTAAGGCTGTACCCAACAAACTCCAAAAAGTATACACTTCTTCAAAATAAAAGACACCTAATGAAAGTGTAAAAATAACCTCAATATATTTGAATGGAGCTACCATATAGGCTTGACCAAACTGGAACGCTTTAGTCATAAACAATTGTCCGTAATAGCCAAAAATACCCAGTAAAAATAACAACAACCAATGCGTCAGACTCAGAGGAGCTGTCCAATAAAAAAGGGTTCCGATACCTCCTACCAGAGTTGAAATTGCCATAAAATAGTGCACAACAATTACAGGATGGTCTTGATGCCCGATTTTACTGATTAAAATATAAACAATAGAGCTAAAAAATGCAGCTCCTATTGCCATTGCAACTCCAACAGTCGACCCTGAAGAGTCGAAATCTTTAATCAATACGACCCCAATGAAAGCAATCAAAAAGAAAAACCATTGCAAGGGAAGAATTTTTTCTTTCAAAAAGATAACCGCCAGTATAGCTGCAAATAAAGGAGCAACATAGCGCAAAGTCACAGCAGACCCTACCGAAATATATTGTACTGAGCTAAAAAACAAAACCATTGAAATTACCCCAGCAATTCCTCGAAAGAGCAATAAAGACATTTTCTTTCCACGAAATGAAATCTTATTGAGTTTTAAAAAGAGGGTAGTAAAAACAAGTGATCCGATGGATCGAAAAAAAACCAACTGAAATGGAGAGTAATAATTAAGCTCTTTAATGAGCGCGTTCATCAGTGCGAAGGACAGTGTACTCAGCAACATAAAACGAATCGCTTCTGATAAATTTTTCAAAAAAAAGTTTGTGCAAAGATCACTAAAAATTAACAAAACACCTTGGGATTGTCTTTGTATATATCACAAAATAAAAGGCATAATCATTAATATATCTTATTTTTATAGAAATTTATTTCCATCGAAACCACTAGCTTTTTAGATATCGTATTACATCCAACTTTTTACCTCGCAGCTCTAGCCGCTTTCCTCCTGGGTATCTCAAAATCAGGAATCAAAGGTATTGCAGTATTCATTGTTACTTCCCTAGTTTTGGTTTATGGCGCAAGGGCATCAACCGGGATACTAATGCCCTTACTGCTTATGGGAGATTTTTTTGCTATTGTATATTACAATAGATTCTGTGAATGGAAGTATATCCTAAAAATGATTCCCTGGATGATTCTGGGGGTCCTTATTGGAGTATTTTATGGCTATAACATCAATGAAAACAACTTCCGCTTAGGAATGGCTGTTATTATTTTATTATCTGTGATTCTTATGTATGCTTGGGATCGTAAAAAGAATAAAACTGTGCCAACGCATTGGAGCTTTGCTGGCGCATTAGGAATGACAGCTGGTTTTACAACCATGGTAGGGAATTTAGCCGGTGCATTTACCAATCTTTATTTTCTGGCTCAAAAACTACCCAAGAATGAGTTTATTGGAACGGCTGCCTGGTTGTATTTTATAATCAATGTATTCAAACTCCCTTTTCATGTTTTTGTCTGGGAAACAATTCAATTAGAATCGCTTAAAGTAAGCCTACTCCTCGCTCCTTTTGTAGCACTAGGTCTTTATGTAGGGGTTAAACTGGTTAGAAAGATAAATGAAAACGCCTATAGGAAGTTGATTTTACTCTTTACCGCTATTGGCGCTTTGATTATAATTTTTCAATAATTAAGATAACTCTTTTATTATTTCATCAACTATTTCGGGATTCAAGAGGGTAGAAATATCCCCGAGTTGATCCATTTCATTGGAGGCTAATTTTCTAAGTATGCGGCGCATAATTTTTCCACTTCTTGTTTTGGGTAATCCACTAACAATTAGCACCCGATCGGGCTTGGCAATTGGACCAATGGTATTGGAAATTAGGTCTCGAATTTCCTTAATCAATCGCTCCGGGTCCTCTGTTTTATTATAGAGGATGACGTATGCCATGAGCGCATTCCCTTTAATATCGTGAGGATATCCAACTACTGCACTCTCAACAACATCTGGATGCTCATTGATACTGTTCTCTATCGGCGCAGTTCCAAGGTTATGCCCCGAAACAATAACCACATCGTCTACTCTCCCAGTAATTCTATAATTCCCTTCTGCATCACGCGAAGCACCATCTCCAGGGAAATAGCGGCCGGGAAAAGCAGAAAAATACACATCTTGATATCGTTTGTGATCTCCCCAAATGGTTCGAGCGATAGAAGGCCAAGGAAAGTTAACCGTTAAAATTCCTTCCGCTTCCTTATCCATTAAAGGTTTTCCTTTATCATCCACCAAAGCTGTTTGAATTCCGGGTAAAGGAAGGGTTGCATAGGTAGGTTTTTGAGGTGTAACACCAGCAAGACTCGATATTAAAATTCCCCCCGTTTCGGTTTGCCACCAGGTATCAACAATAGGAACTTGGTTTTTACCTACATGAGTATCATACCAATTCCAAGCTTCCTCGTTTATAGGTTCGCCCACAGATCCAAGAACTTTTAATGCACTTAGGTCGTGCTTGGTAACATGCGTCGTTGGGTGTTTCGCCAAAGCTCGAATTGCAGTAGGTGCAGTATAAAATTGATTGACCTCATACTTCTCACAAATCTCCCAAAATCTATTCCAATTGGGATAAGAGGGAACTCCTTCAAAGTGAACTGAGGTAGCCCCAACGGCAAGAGGACCATAAACCATATAACTATGACCTGTTATCCAGCCGATATCTGCCGTACACCAATAAACATCATCCGGTTCATACTGAAATACATTCATAAAACTATAAGCGGTATACACCATATACCCTCCACAGGTATGCACCATCCCTTTGGGTTTTCCGGTTGACCCTGAAGTATATAAAATAAAGAGTACATCTTCTGCATCCATTACTTCTGGTCTACAAGTTGACGACAAGCCTTCGATAAAATCATGCCACCAAACATCCAGTTTATTATTCCATGAAACAGGTTCAAATGTGTGTTGTAATACAACGGTTTTCTTAACGGAATTACAAGTCTTTACAGCGTCATCTGCAATGTCTTTAAGTGGGATTGTTTTATTCCCTCTAAAGGCACCATCTGCTGTAATGAGCATACTACATTCTGAATCTTGAATTCGAGCGGCAAGAGCCGAAGCAGAAAAGCCTGCAAAGACTACGGAATGAATAGCACCTATACGAGCACAGGCAAGGACAGCAATTGTAAGTTCTGGAACCATTGGAAGGTAAATACATACCCGATCACCTTTTGAAACACCTTGGTTTTTCAACCCATTGGCAAACATACAAACTGCTTCTAAAAGCTCTTTGTAGGTTAATTTAACTGAAGTGTCGTGGGGCTCATTTGGCTCCCAGATTAGAGCGAGTTTATCGGGTTCGGTGGCAACATGCCGATCCAAACAGTTTTCTGTTATGTTGAGTTTTCCGCCAGCAAACCATTCGGTCGAGGGTGTATCATTCCAATTGTATTGCAGTACTTTTTCAAATGGGCTTATCCACTCAAATGTATTGGCGATCTCAGCCCAAAAAGTTTCTGGGTTTTTAATCGCTTGTTGTAGGGCTTCTTTATGTTGATTTGGTGTTTTTAGTTTAAAATCTTCAAGTGTCATGGTACACGTTTAAATTAATCAACTAAGATAAAAATATTGTAGGATACTTTCTTAATTAAATAATAAAGATTCCCTTTACATTTGTAAAAACCTTGCAATATGATTTTTTCTAAAGGGAGTAAATTCAACAGCATTTTATGCATTCGCTGTCCCCAGTGTCACAAAGGAAAATTTCTTGAAAAATCACCTTATAATTTTTCAATGTTCACCAAGGTAAGAAAGCAATGCACTTGTTGTGGTTTACAATACAGTGTGGAACCAAGTTTTTACTTTGGATCCATGTATGTAGCTTATGGAATTGGCGTGGGGCTTATGATTGCAACCGCTGCTATTACATACTGGATTTCAACTAACTTTTCTTTCCTTAAAACTTTCTTTGCAATATGCGTCGTATTGGTATTTTTAGGACCCTATATCAACGCATTATCAAAAATAATCTGGGCCAATATGTTTTTTACATACAAAGAGGGGTCTGAAAAAATAAAAAGTAAATCCTAGTCCTTATTTGCAAAGGGCAACAACCGCTTTTAATCGCTCTTCATCCAACTCGTACTGAGGTTGTTCTAAAAACGAGAGGTTATTATCGGTTTGGGTTTCCAAAGGAAGTTCTTTTTTTGCCGATAAATGCAACCAGTTGAATTGCTCATCTACAAACATTTGACAATTGGATGCATGCACACCTCCTCCGGGAAGAATGTCAATTGCACCAGCTGCTATGGAATTCATTTGTTTCAATAAAGAAATACCATCCGAAGCACGTTCGCATTGACCACCAGTAAGCAGAGCAGCGAATCCTAAATCAATTAATTGCTCTAAGGCAAACAAAGGTTTTTCGACCACATCAAAGGCTCGATGAAAAGTAAGTGGAACTGATCCGGCCAAAGCCAACATTTCTTTTAATTGGGGCAATGCCAAAGCCCCTGAAGGTGTGGTTGCACCAACTACAATTCCAGCAACATTCAAGTCTATTAAGCGCTCCATATCTTTTAGTATAAGAGAATATTCACTAGACGAATAGTTAAAATCTCCACTACGCGGTCGCACTAAAACATGAATCGGAATACGAATTTCTTCGACTAATTGTTCAACTAATCCGATGGAGGGAGTTACACCTCCTACACCCATTTCAGAACACAGTTCCACACGATCTGCCTTTAGTTGTTCTGCTCTTTTTGCAGCTTCAAGACTGGCAACACAAACTTCAATTTTCATAAATTTATTTAAAGCACTAATTTAAGGTCTATATTATAAAGATTGAATAAGTCGAAGGCTAAATAATAGGAGAATATTCAATAATATTTATACATTGAGTAAAAATTTAAGCATGAGAAGAAGGAATTTTTATAGGGAAAACATTAATCGGAAGTGTTGCTGCACTACTTGCACCTAAAGTTCTTTCCGCACATGAGGTTAGGTCAACTAATACAATTAATACTCCTCCAAAAGGTCCCATTTCGATATGCACATGGGATTTTACAACTGCTAATGCCGCAGCAGCAAAAGCGCTTGAATCTGGTTCTGATCCCTTAACAGCTACCATTAAAGCCGCAGAAGTTGAAGAATTGAATGCCCAAAACACAACCGTAGGCCTCGGTGGTGCACCCGATCGAGAAGGAACTGTCACCCTAGATGCTTCTGTTATGGATCATAACGGAAATTGTGGCTCTGTCGTTGCTGTTGAAAATATTATTCATGTAGCTGCCTTAGCCCGGGATGTAATGGAAAAAACTCCTCACGTAATGCTGGCAGGGAAGGGAGCCGAAACTTATGCAAAGTCGCTGGGATATAACCCCACCGAATTGTTAACCGCTGAATCTAAAAAGGCCTGGAAAGAATGGACCAAAGAGTCTCGCTATAAGCCCATCATAAACATAGAAAACCACGATACCATTGGAACCCTTTGTATGACCGGATATTTTACCTCGGCAATCGGTATTGAAGAGTTAGGCTATGTTGGGAACTCACCTAACGTTTGGGATGGAGTACCACAAGATGTGTTGGATGATCATGGCTTAGCTTATGATCCTGAGCGGGTTACAAAATGTGTAGATCAAGAAAAACGCAACGATACTGCCCAATGGGATGAGCAAGGGAATTTGATAAGCTAAAAACATAAGCGGCTAATAGCTAGCAAGCAACAGTTGAAATAAAAAGAAATATTGAATCTAATACAGGAAACTGTTTGAGTTTCACGAAATTTATACTCAAAATTCATATTATGATGACTCCTTTTATAGCCGAATTCATGGGAACTGCAATCCTCCTTCTTTTAGGAGTTGGTGTAGTTGCCAATGTCAATTTAAAGAACACCATTGCCGAAGGACAAACTTCCTGGGTGCTCATTACTTCTGCTTGGGGGTTTGCTGTTTTTGTAGGTGCATACGCTACAGGTCAATTCAGTGGAGCCCATCTAAACCCAGCGGTAACGGTCGGATTGGCTGTAATTGGAAAATTCTCTTGGAGTTTAGTGCCCACCTATGTTTTTGCTCAACTGTTGGGTGCTATGTTTGGTAGCTGGGTATCTTATATTCTTTATATCGATCATTATCGGGCTACAAAAGATGAAGATGCTGTTCGCAGTACCTTTTGTACTGGGCCAGCAATCCGCAACTATAAGAATAATTTTTTCAGTGAATTCTTAGGTACCTTCATGCTTGTGTTTGGAATCTTCTTTATTGTTTCTCCAAGCATTGAAATTGAAGGAATGCAGATGCAGAACTTTGGTATTGGTTCCTTAGATGCCTTACCTGTTGGAATTTTAGTGTGGGTTATCGGAATGAGTTTGGGAGGAACTACCGGTTATGCAATCAATCCAACACGTGACTTTGGTCCCCGCTTGGTATACCAAATGCTTCCTAGAAAAAACAAAAATGCAGATTGGTCCTATGCATGGATTCCCGTTATTGCCCCCTTAATGGGAGCAGTTGCAGCTGGTTTGCTTTACAATGTTCTCATTGGCTAAGCAAGGTTTTTACTTCGCTACGTTAACCGCCCTAGTTTCACGAATCACAGTAACTTTTACTTGACCGGGATAGGTCATATCCGTTTGTATTTTTTGTGAAATTTGGAAGGATAACTCAGCTGCATTATTGTCCGAAACTTTTTCACTTTCAACAATAACACGTAATTCTCTTCCCGCCTGAATAGCATAGGCTTTACTAACTCCACTAAAATCTAGTGCAATTGTTTCTAAATCCTTAAGGCGTTGAATGTAACTATCCAAAACCTGACGTCTTGCACCTGGTCGAGCTCCAGAAATCGCATCACAGACCTGAACTATAGGAGATAACAAGGACGTCATTTCTACCTCATCATGATGCGCTCCAATTGCGTTACATACATCTGATTTCTCACCATACTTTTCTGCCCATTGCATTCCTAAAATAGCGTGCGGTAGTTCAGATTCCTCTTCAGGTACTTTACCAATATCGTGCAACAGACCTGCTCTTTTGGCAAGTTTTGGATTCAATCCCAATTCAGAAGCCATAACACCACAAAGCTTAGCCACTTCACGAGAATGCTGTAGCAGGTTCTGACCGTAAGAAGAACGGTACTTCATTCTTCCAATAATTTTAATCAAGGCAGGGTTCAAACCATGAATACCTAAATCTACTACAGTGCGTTTTCCTACCTCAGCAATTTCATTTTCAATTTGTTTTGTTGTTTTGTTTACTACCTCTTCAATACGAGCCGGGTGGATTCTCCCATCCGTAACCAAACGGTGTAATGATAAACGAGCAATCTCTCGTCTTACAGGATCAAAACAGGACAAGATGATTGCTTCGGGTGTGTCATCAACAATAATCTCTACACCTGTAGCAGCTTCAATGGCTCGGATATTCCTACCCTCTCTTCCAATGATTCTACCTTTAACATCATCCGATTCTAGATTAAAAACAGAAACACAGTTTTCGACTGCCTCTTCTGTTCCGATCCGCTGAATGGTACTGATGATGATTTTTTTTGCTTCTTGTTCAGCAGATAATTTTGCTTCTTCTATAGACTGTTGAATGAAAGACATTGCATCTGACTTGGCTTTGTCTTCTAAAGTGGTGATTAATTCCTTCTTCGCATCTTCAGCTGTTAGCCCAGATACTTCCTCTAATTTGGATTGGTATTTTTTTTCAGCCTCGTCTAAGGTTTGGCTTTTACGATCCAACTTTTGAATGCGGTGGTCTAAATTTGAAGTCTTTTGTTCAAAACTTTGATTCAGATCTTTATTACGCTGCAGCTCCTTATTGAGGGTTTTCTCTTTGTCTCGAGCACGGTTTTCAACTTCTATGAGTTTCTTCTCTCGTTGAATAATTACTTTTTCATGATCGGCTTTAAGTTCAATAAAACGCTCTTTGGCTTGCAGCATTTTCTCATTCTTAATGCGATCCGATTCTTGGTGCGATTTTTTGATGATACGTCGGGCTTGTTGCTCACTCTTTTTGATGATTGAAAGAGAATTTCTCTTTTGAGCTATTTGCATGATAATCAAACCAAAAATAAGTCCTCCGACTCCGGCTATAATTAGGTATATGGTAGTTGTCATAATTTAATTTATTTATAAAAAAAGCCTGTACTAGCTTAGAGGTCTGTATAAACTCCGTAAAAAAAGGTTTGCGGCTAACCAACTGATCAAGGATCTGTTCGAAGACAGCTTGCTTTTACAATATGGACTCACCTCTTATAAAAATAAGATCGTTGAGTTTATCAAAAATTTAAACTAATACAGGCAGTAGTGTATTATTTATTTATAAAGAACGTATTAGAAGGTTGCCATATGATTTTCAATCATCTCGTTTAGCGAGATGATCTTTTGATGTTCAATGGTCACCCCCTGGGTTTCGGTACTACTTTTTTGTTCTAGCTGGGTTGCATATTGCAAAGCACACATGGCCAAGACGTCTTGCTTGTCTCGAACAGCATAGCTTTTTTCCAACTGTTTGATCATTGCGTCAATTTTCTTTGCAGACTTTCTAAGAGCCTCTTCTTGGTCGGGTGCAACCGACAAAGGATAGACACGATCTGCAATGGTTAACTTTATTTTCAGCAATTCACTCATAAAAAAGTTACTCTGTGTTTTGTAGTTGAATCATACATCCTTCAACTTGATGAATTAGTGTATTGATTTTATTTTTAGTTTTTGTATTACTTTCGTTACTGCCGAGTAATGCATTTGCCATTTCTAAAGAAGCTTTCGCTTTCTTGAGGGTTTTATTCTCTTCGGAAACTCGATTTTGCAGACTTTTTGAGGCTTCCAATTGCTCGGTAAGCGACTGCAAAGCATAGTGGTTTTCTTCTAGCTTATTCAAAAGCAACACTATATTTCGTTCAAGAAGTTCAACATTTTGATTTTTTTCGCTCATAATGACACATAACTCCTAACCTTACAAAGCTAAGAATTTTAAATCTATTCTATAGTTTTTGAGGATCGCATTTAAGAAAATTAACAAAAATTTTAGAAATTGAATGGAAAGTTACTCATTCAAAACTTCAAGGGCTTTTTTAGCCGCTTGAAAAGGAACAAAAAGATGATCGTGATGAAACGCAGCTACAACATTACACGGGATTTGGTGTTTGGAAAGTAGGGCTGCGATATGAGCCGTTATCCCTGTTGCATCCAGAGCTGTTGGTGTTTCTACCCTAATCCAAGCCCACGATTGCTCAAAGTCAATTCCCAAGGCTTCTGCTCTAGTTTGTAAAACAATATAGGTCATCCCCTCTTGTTCTTTAAAAGCCATCACAACATCATCATCCTTGAAGGGGTTTGAATGCAAACAACAAAAAACAAAAGGTTCAAGATGTAAATTGTACTCTAATTCCATAAAAACAAATTTAACCTAAAAATAGAAGCGATAGCAGAATTACAACTTCTAGTTGTTAGCTGCTATTTTGCAGTCTGTTATAAATTGTTTACTTTAGGATTGTCCAAATCTTATTGTATGTGAAGCACTTACCAAAAAAAATTAATTGTATTCCTTTTTCTCTTTTCAAAAAGTTTTAGTCAAGAAAAATAAATGAAATAACAATTCCAAGGAAAGCTGAGTGTGAAGGATATTCTATTACGTTTTTAGATGATTGCATTAATGCAATCAAGCATTCAAAACAATTGGAAAGGGCGAGTTAAATTTAAAATTCCAACCTCAGCCATCAGATAAAAAGAGAATGTTTTATCTTCGCTAGCATGACCAATAACATTAAAAGCTCCCTTGGGATTGCCTTGCTCTTCCTTTCTTTTTTTATAAGTGCCCAAGAGGCTACTCCACCTCTAGACATTCCCCTCTTGTTGTCTGGAAATTTTGGAGAATTACGGGGCAGTCATTTTCATGCGGGATTGGACATTAAAACACAGGGACTACAAGGTTTTCCTGTAAAAAGTATTTTGGCAGGGAGTATTCGGCGCATTCGAGTAACCGTTACCGGTTACGGCAAAGCCCTCTATATCGATCATGCCAACGGTACAACATCAGTCTATGCCCACCTACAAAAATTTGCTCCGAAAATTGAAAAAATCATAAAAGAGCGGCAGTACAAAAAAGAACAATTTCTTATTCAAAGCTATTTTAAAACCAATGAATTGACCGTAGAACAGGGAGAAATAATTGGTTATTCTGGAAACACAGGAGGCTCGCTCGGACCACACCTTCACTTTGAAATACGAGACACCAAAACACAGACACCACTCAATCCTCTGAAACTTGAATATGACATCCAAGACACCCAACGCCCTGTCATTAGTGGTTTGTATCGGTATGACTTGAACTATCCGAGGCAAAAGAAGAAAAACGATATTCGTCTGATTCGTAAAAACGACAGCACCTATACCTCATCAATTCAATCGTGGTCGGGTAAAACAGGTATTGGGCTCCGCATGTACGATCGGCAAGATCTGAGTTATAATAAAAATGGAGTTTACAAAATCGCGTTACGTCTCAACGGAAAAGAAATGATCCAGTATACCTTCGACAAAATCAGTTTTGACGATGGGAAATACATCAACACACTGATCGACTATAAAACCTATACTACCGAGGGTATTCGGATTCAAAAACTCTTTCGCGACCTTCCCTATGGGTTTAGCTTTTTGCCCAAAGATGCGCCCAACGGGATTTTAAACTTTGAAGCTGGACGCTCCTATCTCCTTCAAATTAGCTTGGAAGATTTTCATGGAAACAAAACCTATGTCGAAAGTTATATCGAAGGGAATAGAGAAATTACTACTGACAATAAAAAGAAACTACAAATCGCTGAAAATACTGTAAAGCCTGAATTGGATTATCTTTTTGAATTTGAAAATCAAGAAGTTTATTTGCCCAAGAACACCTTCTTTGAACCCGTAGATTTTAAAATTCGAGCAACCAAAGACACGCTTTTTGTGGGTTCCAAAGAAGACGCACTACAAAGAACCTTTGAGATTCAGTTTAAAACACCCGAAGTTGATTCCCTAGAAACCAATCCCTGGTGCATAGCAAACCTCAACAAGAAGAAAAAACTCGATTATGTGTATTCTGTTGCCAAAGACAGAAAACGCATCAGCAAAGGCGGAACTCCAGGAATCTATGTTCTGTCACAAGATACACTTGCTCCCAGTATTACGCCTCTAAATTTTAAGCCCAAACAATGGTTGAGTAATTACAGCTTTTTAAAATTGAAAATTGAAGATGATTTTTCAGGAATCAAATCCTACAGAGGAACCATAAACGGTCAATGGATTTTATTGGAACACGAACCCAAAAACAACACGCTTACTTTTGCGTTTGAGGACATCGATTTTGATCAATCCCAATTGAACTTTAAACTAGAAGTGGAAGATCAACAAGGAAACAGCAGCACTTACGAAACTACAATCTTCAGAAAAGCAAAGCTTGTCAAAAAATAATCCCCTTTATTCCTTTGCAAAAGTAGCCAAGGTTTGTACTAAATAATCTACCTCATCTTGGGTGTTGAATACCGAAAAAGAAAATCGAATCGAAGGTCTTTTACTCAAGGCTGTCGGAACAACTTCTTCCAGCACATGTGACCCTTTTGTACTCCCAGATTGACATGCACTTCCTTTTGAACAAGCAACTCCATTGAGATCCAAATGAAAATTCAGTAAGCTTGCTTTTTCTTCAGCAATAGGTAGGGCTACATTTACTAAAGTAAACGTACTGCGTTCCATATCAGAACAACAACCGTTGAAATGAATGTCAGGAAAAGCGCTGGTCAGTTGTTTGATGGCATGTGCCTTTAGTTCTTTGAGGTATTGTTGCTCTTCATCCAGCTTAGCGTAGGCGATTTCGAGTGCCTTGGCCATTCCAACAATGTTGTGTACCGACTCTGTTCCGGCACGAAGACCGCGCTCTTGAGAGCCTCCTAAAATAAAAGGTTGCAAGCCAGAATTCTTGCGAACAAAAGAAAAGCCTACCCCTTTTGGACCATGAAATTTATGTGCTGCAGCCGAAAGGAAATCAATTGCAATTTCTTCCAAATTAATCGCATAGTGTCCAACCCCTTGAACGGCGTCTGTATGAAACAAAGCGTCGTGTGTTTTACAAAGGTTGGATACACGTTCTAAATCAAGAATGGTTCCAATTTCGTTGTTGATGTGCATCAGACTCACCAATTTTTTAGAGTCATCAGCAGCGAGTAAATGACCTAAATCAGTATAATCAACCGCACCATCGGAGTCGGTTTTTACATAAAGTACTTTAGCAAGTTTTTGTTCCTCTAAAAATTCAACCGCATGCAGAATAGCATGATGTTCAATTCGGGAGGTAATTACGGTTTCAATGTCTAAATCTTGAACGGCACAACGCACCAACATATTATCGGATTCTGTACCCCCAGAAGTAAAAATAATTTCTTGTGGGTGGGCATTAAAATGTTTTGCGATACTCTTTCGAGCCGTTTCTATTTGCGTCTTAGCAGAACGCCCAAAAGCATGGGTAGAAGAAGGATTTCCGAAGGTATCCTTCAGTACATCGTGCATAACATCTACTACTTCTGTTCGTATGGGCGTGGTAGCCGCATTATCAAAATAAACATTCTTAACCATTCCTTATTTTTTTGTCCCCATTAAGAATCTTGTGGTTCAAACTCTTTTAAGGTTGAAGTAATAATTTGAATACAATCGAGCAGTTGTTCTTCCGTTATTACAAGAGGTGGGGCAAATCGGATGATGTTTCCGTGTGTAGGTTTGGCAAGTAAGCCCTTATCTCGCAGACGCAAACATATATTCCATGCGGTTTTACTGTCTTCAGTATCGTTGATTAGAATTGCATTGAGCAATCCTCTTCCACGAACTAAATTTACAATTTTACTGTCAGCAATGTACAGATTCATTTGGACTCTAAAAAGAGTTCCCAAGGTCCGTGCATTCTGTGTTAATTTTTCATCTTGTATAACTTCTAAAGCAGTCTGCGCTACCGATGATCCCATTGGGTTTCCTCCAAAGGTACTTCCGTGTTGTCCCGGTTGAATCACATCCATAATTGCACGATCGGCCAATACGGCAGAGACCGGATATACACCTCCGCTCAAAGCCTTACCTAATATCAATAAATCGGGACGGATATAGGTAGCTTCTTGACGTTCACATTGTGCTTCACAATTACAATTGCCGCACACGGCTAACAAAGCCCCCGTTCGACCAATTCCAGTTTGAATTTCGTCGGCAATCAACAACACATTGTACTGTGTGCAAACGGCACGTGCCTTGGCGATGAAATCTTCATCTGGTGTATAAACACCTGCTTCTCCCTGAATGGGTTCTACTAAAAACCCAGCTACATTTGGATTCGCTTGAAGTACTTTTTCTAAAGCCTTAGTATCGTTGTACGGTATGTGGATAAACCCACCTGTATGTGGTCCAAAATGATCCTTGGATCCGGCATCAGATGAGAAGGAGATTATGGTCGTTGTTCTTCCGTGAAAGTTATTGTCACAAACTACTATCTGTGCTTGACCTTCAGGAATTCCTTTGATGGTATGTCCCCATTTACGGGTGATCTTAATCGCAGTTTCGACACCTTCTGCTCCAGTATTCATTGGAAGAAGGCTTTCAAAGCCGAAGTATTCCGTTGTAAATTTTAGGTATTCTCCCAAACGGTTGTTGTGAAAGGCCCTAGAAGTTAAGGTCAATGTGGCCGCCTGATCCTGTATGGTTTTGATTATTTTTGGATGGCAATGCCCTTGATTTACGGCAGAATAGGCAGACAAAA
>Ga0206129_10000532_pt1 | contig 58530 bp, 56 predicted proteins | sample Helgoland_Spring_8_FD_148616 | JGI IMG/M metagenome (GOLD analysis project Ga0206129, IMG submission 148616) | Pelagic subsurface seawater microbial communities from Kabeltonne, Helgoland, North Sea - Helgoland_Spring_Bloom_20160502_2 | ecosystem: Environmental > Aquatic > Marine > Epipelagic ...
GAGATTACCATCTAATTTTTTAGATTTGCCAAAAATTTGGTGAGGTGGCCGAGTGGCTTAAGGCGCACGCTTGGAAAGCGTGTAAACGGGAAACTGTTTCGGGGGTTCGAATCCCTTCCTCACCGCATAATAAACTAAGAAACCTTTGTTTATCAATGATTTACAAGGGTTTTCTTTTTTATGTTGTCAGATTTGTTGTCGTTTTAGAGCGAATACATAGCTTTATTCCTCTTCTTTAGTGTCTACAAAGTTAATGTTAATGCTAATAGGTTCTCTTTCCTCCACCTCTTCATAAGCTTTTACCTTTCCAATTGAATACGGAAGTAGTTTAGAGATGGCGCTAATATACTCTGTAGGACTGTCTATCTTATCTAGCATCTCCTTTATCTTGTTTCCATCAATTGCTTGGCTTATATGCTCTCTTATGAGCTTAGAAGTAGTGCTTAGAGAACCTTTAGGTCGTCCTATAGGGTTTCCGCTTGTTCCTTTCTTAAATGGCATACTATATAATAGAAATTATGCTCTTTTGTTTTAATTAAGGAGTGACTTCAGTCCCACCTTCCTCACAAGTTGGTTGTGGGTCACCACTCTTACCACAAGAGGTTAATAATAGTCCTGTTGCGAATAATATTATTAAAAGTATATTTTTCATATCTATTTGTTTAAAATTATTTTGGCTGATACTTTTTGTAATTCTTCTAATCTACATCCTTGAACTGCATCCTCAGAATTAAAATACAGGTAATAAGAACCTGAAGGGTATTTTGATAAGTCAATATCTAAATTATTCTCTATTGTAATAAACTCATCAAGCTTAGAACCGTTATTGCTTATTAGCTCAAACATTACAAATTGATTCTTGCTGTTGTCAAATTTTACATTTATTAATCCTGTTGTAGGATTTGGAGAAGTAACAAAAGAACCTATTCTAGCAGCATTAGCTCCATAAGAATACGTTTCACTTGTGTCAATACATCCATTATCATTTACTACAATAAAGTAAGAACAATCAAAAGCAGGATTAAATGAAGGAGCATCTTCTTCCATTAGCCAAATTCTTGTTTCTCCATTATCTGTTTGAATATTATACCAATCAGCACTAAGACCAATAGGTGTAGTTACTGCAGAAAGAACTTCTCCTGATTGAGAAATAGATGAAACTAATGAATAAATTGTTAAATCAAGTGTATGAACTGAATCACATCCTGCTGTGTTTATGTAAGTGTTTGTGTATGTTCCACTAGTTGTGTAAGTTACTCCTTCCCAAGAATAACTATCACAAGCAGTAATTGTTGACGAACTAGCATTTGGCAAGCAATTTGCATTGACAACTATTAGTGCTGTATCTGAACAACCATCTTGAGTAGTCTCTACTACATATAAATCATAAGAACCATCAATGCTGCCCCATTGAACCTCAACAGAGTTTGTATTAATTCCATTTACGATAATTCCCCCATTATTAAGATACCAAGAAAATATTGAATTTAGATTTTGACCTACAGAATAAGTTTCTATTTGAAGGAATTCAACATTAGTAACTCCCAAAATATTAGTAGTATTTGGAGAATAATTAATAGTAAGCTCTAACGTTTCTGTATGGTCGCAACCTCCTGCATTAGTACTTATATCAGTGTAAGTTCCACTTGTTGTGTAAGTGTTTCCATCTGCAGCCCAAGTATAAGAATCACAGGCTGTTGCTGTAGTACTATTTGAAGTACTATTATTAATAGTTAAGTCTAGCGTAACTACACTATCACAACCTGCTGCATTGGTATAGGTGTAAGTAGCAGTATTATTTGATGTTGTATAGGTATTTCCATCACAATACCACATAAACTCATCACAAGCAAGGTGAGCGTCAGTTGATGAAGTACTATTATTAATAGTTAAGTCTAGCGTAACTACACTATCACAACCTGCTGCATTGGTATAGGTGTAAGTAGCAGTATTATTTGATGTTGTATAGGTCACTCCATCAACCCAAGTATAAGTATCACAAGCTACTTGCGTGTCTGTACTTGTACTATAGTTTAGAGTTAAGTTTAGTGTTTCTGTATGGTCACAACCTAAAGCATTAGTACTTACATCTGTATAAGTACCGCTTGTAGTATAGACTTGACCATCTACAGCCCAAGTATAGGAATCACAAGATGTTGCAGTAGAAGTGTTTGATGATGGATAAACACAAGTTAAGTCATCAATCGTTGCTATTGAATCATAATTACAAGCTAAAGAATCTGTACAGCCTAAAGCTGTTGCGCAATTTGAGCTAAAAGCTGTCCAAGAATCTATAATAGTCCAATTAACTGTAGAGTAAGTAGGGTCATCTACATCTATACAAGTAAGATTTGGATTGTTTGTAGTATTAAAGTATGTAATGTTAGTGTTATTTCCATTTCTTAAATCAAGGCTTGTTAGTGGATTATTAGAACAATCTAATTGAGTTAAAGCAGTATTATTACTTACATCAAGGCTTGTTAGTGGATTATTATAACAATACAAATAAGTTAAAGCAGTATTAACACTTAAATCTAAAAAAGAGAGCGGATTAGAACCACAATTCAACCAAGTTAAAGCAGTATTATTACTTACATCAAGGCTTGTGAGTTGATTGTAAGCACATCCAAATTCAGTTAAAGCAGTATTATTACTTACATCAAGGCTTGTGAGTTGATTGTAAGCACATCCAAATTCAGTTAAAGCAGTATTATTACTTACATCAAGGCTTGTGAGTTGATTAGAACTACAAGACAAATGAGTTAAAGCAGTAGCACCACTTACGTCTAGGCTAGTAAGTTGATTTCCATCACATTCCAAATGAGTTAAAGCAGTATTATTACTTACATCAAGGCTTGTGAGTTGATTATTTGAACAATTTAATTCAGTAAGAGATGGATTATTAACTACATTTAGTATGGTTAAATTTTCAGGATTGCAATCTACTTCAGTTAACATAGTCATATTATTAATATGTAATTCTAAAGAATTTATTTGCCCTCCAATCCAAAGCGAAGAAGGTGGAAAGTATGTCAATAATGTATTACTTAAATCAAGACTAGTTAGTTGATTTTGCCAACAAGACAAAGTAGTTAAAGCAGTATTATTACTTAAATCAAGACTAGTTATTTGATTTTGAGTACAATGCAAAGTAGTTAAAGCAGTATTATTACTTAAATCAAGACTAGTTAGTTGATTTTGCCAACAATACAAAGAAGTTAAAGCAGTATTATTACTTAAATCAAGACTAGTTAGTTGATTGTCATTACAACTCAAAGAAGTTAAAGAGATAAAATCTTCTATACCCGTTAAATCAGAGATGTTTAAATTACTACAGTGAATACCCCAATTATAAGAATTTGCTTCACTTCCTTGTATTTCAGTATCTCCATTAGTGTTAATAGCTGTGTTCCCAACTAAATATGCTTTAAAGTTAGCATCAGGTATGTAAACGTTCTGCCCAAACCCAATAAAGGGTAAGCAAAGTAATATAAGTAGTAGTTTTTTCATCTTAGTTTATTGTTAATCTATTGTTTTAAAGTGTTTGTTTTTTACTGATAGTTACAGATATTATCACCCACTGCGGGATATGGATGCGTACTCCACCTAACATCAGCCCCATTAGGCCACGTACTTTCGCATATATGAACATCTCTCTCTTCACCGCAATCGTTCTCTACCCTTACGTAATCACAATGAACAACAGGATTGAATATGCTTCCACTTTCGTGAGGTAAGGGGTGATAATTTGCGGGACCTATGATAACACCACAATTTCCGTCACAAGGTGGTGTAGTAGGAGTAGGAGCTTGAGGTTGACAACTAAATATAAGTACTGCTGTAATTAATAATGCTATGTATTTCATATTATTAGTTTTAAAGTCCAAAGATATCATAATCAACCTCTTTGTCAATATATTTAGCAATATAAAAATTAGCTCCCTTGTCTTTTTCATAGACTTTATGGTCATTAAACTTCTTATACCCTAGATTACTTTTAGACCAATACTTATCTATTACCGCTACATCTACTCCTTTAGTTAATAGATGGCTATGTGTTGATGTTCCTGTTCTATGCCACTCGGTAACCCATACCATACTAAAAGCAATCGCTTGTTTCTTTAAGTACTTAGTTAGTTTATCCATCTCTACTCTGTTTCTCTTTACACTTTTAGGATATTTATAAGTTAAGGTTGAGAAGTAGTCCCATTGCTTTGTGCCAAAGAACTCTCCATAGGCTCTATTTAATTTTGTTCTATTCATTTGTTTACCCCCTATAGCTAATTATGGGGATGTATATCTATTGTTAGGCTGCAACGGTCTTATATTGTTGTTCTTTTAAGATTTTCCTTACCCCTTACATTAATTATTATTAAGTTTATTAGTTACTGATTAGATACAACAAGGTTCTAGCATATCTCTATCCATAATCATCTTATATTTATACCATTCTACTAGAGTAATTCCTAAAGTATTAACTTTTAAGAAAGCTGCTTTCTTATGAACGATATTTAATAGTATTTACCTTTTCAAGGCAGTCAAGTACTTCTGCTTTAACATACCTCACCCTTGACTGTATTCTGTAAGATGGCACAACTCCTCTTTTACTCCAATCATTAAGAGTTGGAAGTGAAATTCCTAAAAGTTTAGCAACTTCTTTTCTTGTAAGGTATTCAACTTGACTGTCTTGCTCTACAAGATTTAATACTTCAAGTTGCTCTTTTAAAACAGAAGCAATAGTGTTTACTAAGTCCTCTTTAGTTACAACAATAAATTCACTCATCTTTTACAGTATTTAAATTAATACGACAAAAATGACACAATGTATATGGGGATAAATTGGGGATGTCCGCAACCTTATAAAATCAGATAAGGATTACTTAATTAGAGGTAAAGAAAATGATGCCAAAATTGAATTTACTATCTTTATTTGCTTATCTGTATAGGGTGTTTTTGAGTTATTTTGATGCGTAAGATATGACAAATCGGTTCTGATACTATTATATACTGACTTTACATCATCATTCTTTCCACTTATTAATTCTGCAATTAATTTTGCTAAATTAGTACCGTTCTTAAATGGTTCTTTCTTTTTTAATAAATCTAAAATACCTAACTCTTGAAGTAATAATATTTTAGTTCTATTTTGCAATGTATTTAAATCAGGGATTAAGACATCATCTTTTGAGTTAACATCATTATTCAAAATCAATTTTTTCTCAAGAATATTATTTAGTTTCAGTAGATTTTCATCAACAAATTCTTTTCTTTTCTCTATTAAGTATAATCTAACGTCAGTATAATCGTCTTTCCAATGGTCTTGGCCTGTATATACTTCAAAATTAATTTCTTTCTCTATTGGTCGCAATAGCATAGCATTTAATCCATTTATTAATAATTTTAAAGCAGTAATCTCATTCTCTAAATCTAACAAATCCTCTAACAAAGCATTTACATCTTTATCAAAGGTTAGTGATGTATTCTCTTCAAAATCTACAAACAACGCTATTTGCTTTAATAGATTTGTTATTTTTTTAGTTTCTTCTTTTGTTAGCATAGTTATTGTAATTAATAGATTATTAAGCTTTCTTTAATTTAACATTATCATATAGCTTTAAAATTCTTTGCACCTTATCTCTTGCTTCGATTTTTACATAATTCCTAAAAGCTTTTTCAGATTGATGTCCTGTCGCTTCCATTATGTCAAATATATTTTTCCCTTTTAATACTAAATTTGAAGCAAAGCTTCTTCTTGCTGTGTGTGTAGTTATAAAACTATACTTAGGTTTTTGTAAAATCACTTTAACACCCCCTATTGTTATATTTTTATCTACCTTATTATTTAATGAACTTACCATTGAGCCAACTTCTTTGATGTATTTATTTAACTTTTGATTTGAAATTGGTCTAGGTAATGAATTATGAGTTTTCCCATTATATTTCTCTTTAATTGCTAGAACTATCGGGTGATAAAATGGTATTGTCAACCTTTTTTGTGTTTTCTTTTGCCTAACCTCTAAAGTATTTTCTTTAGTTAGTTTTTTTAAATCTAATTCTTGATAATCTGAGAACCTAAGACCTGTATAACATCCAATTAGAAAGAGGTCTCTAGCATTATCAAGTTTAGGGAAATCTGATAAGTCTAGTTCATATATTTCAACTAATTCATTGTCATTTAGAAAGATGTTTTCTGTTTCCTCTTTATCAACTATAAATCTCTTGCTCTTATACACTAAATTTGAGTTCAACCCTCTTTCAGTTGCTTCATTCATAATAGTAATTAAAGTGTTAAAATACCTTCCTATAGTGTTAACTGCATAGTTTTTTTCTGCAATCATAAAACGCTTAAAATCATCATAAAAATCAATTGTAATTGTATCAAAATCAACTCTCTTTTTCTTAACTCTTGCATATTCAATTAATCTATCACATACATTTCTATAGCTTTTAATTGTACCCTCTGAAATTGGCTTTCCTGTTCTTGGATTTATTCTAGTTTTTGAATTGATTATAAACTGTTCAATAAAACCTATCAACTGTTTTTCCGATAAATTATACTTTGGATTGAACACCTCATCTAATAATTCTTTTAACTGCTCTTTTGAAGGTTTTTGGTGTTGGTTATCATTTTGAAATTTTCTGAATACATTATTTGCTTCAGATATAATATAGTCTAAGCGAGTATTAAATTCAGGGTGCTGTGGGAATTGACTATTTCTTTTTGCTCTTTGATAATTCTTTCTTTTTTTATCATTTTGCCAATACTTAGGTTTTATCTTAAGGTCTGTAGGATATACTAATCTTAAACCATCCCACCTAATTACAAGGTGTATGGAGGTTTCTTTATCAAGTTTATGGTTTCTAAGATTAAAGTTGCAATTCATTACCCCACAAAACTAAACAAATATTTATTGTTGTCGGTTTTGTTGTCGGTTTATTTTAATCTATCTTTACTCAGCTTTTCTTTATTTAATTTATTTTATATCTGAATATTAAGCTTATCTCTAAATAAAAAGCAAATTAGATAAACTAAGAAAAGAAAGGTTCGAGTTCCTTCCTCACCGCAACTATTAGAGTAGTTATATCTAGTAACATTCTGATTTATTGAGTTCCGCAGGACAAGTGGTAGGACAAAATTACACTTCTAATATCCTACATAGTTAATAACTATTTTGACTTGTCATCAAAATGGCTGCTCTTTAATTGCTCTTTTTTGCAAATAAAATAGGGTAGGAAGACTAATCTTCTTCCTTTTTTTCAGTATCAAGAAAATGGATATTAATTACAGGAGGGTCAAAATGCTCTACTTCTTCATAAGGTTTTACCTTTCCAATGGTTATTTAAAGATCACCAATCCAAGACAATATTAAGTAAAAAAGGTATAACCCAATAATAAGAATACCAATTAACAGAAATAAACCTACATTTAGTAGAGTCCTTGTAACAGTTTTTGATGTTTGATTGGATGTTTTACTTCCCTTAAATTTGTTACAATCTATACATTGACATAAATTAATATCAAAACCCATACTTTCCATTCTTTGATGATACTGTACTGTTGTTTCAGATTGGAGGCTATCTTGTTTTATAATTAACGTATCATTTGTAGGAAAAGATGCATAAGTAATCGTATTTAAAGAAAATAAACAAAGTAATATAAGCAGTAGTTTTTTCATTGTTAAATAGTTAAAAAGCCATAACTCCTATAAACAGAAAGCTGGGTTATAATATATGTATACATCACTGTCAAATATAGGAGGAAGATTATCTACATAAATACAATTATTTTGATTCAATCTAGTCGTCAAGCAATTCAAACAAATCATCTAAGTTTGGAGATAGTATCATTTCAATTCTTCTGTTAGCGCTTCTTCCCTCTTTAGTTTTATTAGTTGCAATAGGAACAAATTCTGCTCTACCAGCAGCAGTTAATTGCAAAGGATCTAAACTTGGGGTTTTCAAAAGTACTTTTACAACATTGGTTGCACGCATCACACTCAAATCCCAATTGTCTTTTACCAAACCTCTACCGCTTAATGGAATGCTATCGGTATGTCCTTCAACTAAAATTTCCAAATCCTTTTGGCTAGCAAGTGCAGTAGCTAATTTACTTAATGCAGCCATTCCTCCGTTATTCACTTCATATTTTCCACTAGCAAAAAGTAAATCTTCTTCTAATGAAATATATACTTTACCATTTTTCTGAACTACTGTAAGTCCTTCACCTTCCAAACCAATTAATGCTTTAGAAATTGATTTTTTTAAAGCAGAAACCATACTATCTTTCTTATTGATAATTGTTTCTAATTCTATTACTCGTATTGATCGCACATTTAATTCTTCCTGAGCCAATTTCAATTCATCTTCCTTAGCATCCAATGATGCGGAAAGTTGGTTAAGCTCATCTTCTTTTGCAAAAAGTTCAGTTTGTGCTTGTTCTAATTGCTCCAGCAATTTCTTAGTTTCTTTGGCTTTATCAGCCATATACCTACTATTCTTGGAAGTCAATAAATCATATGCATCACTTAGCTCGCTATATTTGCTTTGTAAAGTAGTAAGTGCAATTCCATTCTGAACAGAGTCGTTTCTCATTTCAGAAATTTGAGATTTTAAGGAAATAATAGTCCCTTCTTGCTCCTCAATATTCCCCATAAGTTGTAACACTTTTTTCTCTTGTGTAGTTAAAGCTGATTTAGTAGCGTCATGCTCATCAACTAAAGCATTATGTATTTTGGGAGTTACACAGGAAGTAAGTGATAATAAAAAGGTACAAAAAAGTAAAATTGTCTTTTGCATAATTTAATGATTTTTAATCTGATATCAAAATTACAAAAAAGGGAGCTTAGTATTTTGTTCTTATTTTTACTTTTCAACAGCAACACTTTAACTACTAAACAAAAAAGTACACTAAAATGTGTGCTTCATGTATCTTAGTAGTCTAATGCCCAATACCCTTCTACCCAAAAGAACCCTCCAGAGCTTATTTCCCAAAATCCAGGTACCCACATATGATTTCGCTTAACTCTTTTCCATCTTGCTTTTTGCCAAATATATTCTCCATAATATGCATTCCATTTCCAGTAACCCTCTACCCAAACATAACCTGAACGATTGTAAGTTGGTTGTTTTACAATTACTCTTGGTCTGTTTGGCTTACTAACAACAACTCTATTTCTGTTCGTTTTAACTCTAACATTTTGTCTGTTATAATTATGATTAGAATGATTTCCTCGATTGTTTTTTACAACAACCTTCTTATTTGTCCTTACTTTATTTGCTTTTACTCTTACTTGTGCACTTGCTGATACTCCTACTAAAAAGAGAGCTATAAATAGTAGTTTGCTAAAAATTGTCTTTTTCATGGCTATTGTTTTTAAGATTAGTATTTTTATGACTTTAAAATTGAATGAAAGTTTAAAGATATGAAAAAATTTATAAATTACTTTTTGCAAGGATTATTATACATTGTACCTATAACGGTAACTTTATATGTTGTAGTATGGGCTTTTCAGAAAATTGATGGGATTCTGCCATTTGAATTTCCTGGACTGGGTTTAATTATCATTATTTCATTAATCACAATTATTGGATTTCTAGGATCAGCAGTTATTACTAGCCCTATAAATGCTTTTTTTCAAAATTTATTAAAAAGAGCGCCATTACTTAAAACTATTTATTCATCAGTAAAAGATCTGATGAACACTTTTGTTGGTAATAAAAAAGGGTTTTCTGAGCCCGTATTAGTTAAAGTATATGAAAACTCAACTATTGAAAGAATAGGATTTATCACTAATGAAGATGTAGAATCACTTAATATTGCAAAAGGAAAGGTACTCGTTTATATGCCACACTCTTATGCAATTTCAGGACAATTATTTGTGGTAGAAAAAAAGAATGTATCCCCTATTGATAAATCCTCCGCAGAGATTATGAAACTCATAGTTTCTGGTGGAGTAACTGAGATTAATAATTAAAAACATAACATGAAAAACATCTATTTACTATTTTTAAGCGTAACTATTTCCAGCACTATTTTTGCAGGAGATACAACAACTGTTCGTATACATGACCATACCGATATGACTTGGTATGGAAATTATGATGAATGGGGAGAGCTCCCTGATGCAACTAATGATTATAGAAAAGTTTATTTACATTATACTATGGGCTGTGCTACTGGAGGATGTTCTGACTGGGATTATACTTCTCAAATAATTGTGCGCCACAGAACCGGAGCAATTGATTCAACTTTACAAAACTCTCCAATGTTTACGGTTAATGGTATTGTGTTAGATTCAGTACTATTTTCGGATACAGCTTATGTGCATTTTTGGAATACAACAAGCAATGCATTAGATTCTAACCTTACAACATTATTAGAAATTATAGAATATAATGACGCAACAAATCCTACAAATCCTACCGATACTCTATATGGATTTGAATCAGGCTTCTACAATATGGAATTTGATAGTTTAGGAAATATTATTGATTCTTTTTATGTAGTTCCATCATATACATTTTTGATTAATTATCATAACTGGTACCAAGTATTTGATGTAATTGAAAACTATGAATTGGCACGTGTGATTACTCCTTATGGTAGTATGTTGGCTAATAATTGGGAGTTCACAACTACTTTTGATGTAACAGATTTCATTCAGATTTTAAGAGATTCAGTAGAAATAAGATGTCATTATAGTGGTTGGTCTTCAGGATTTAGTGCTACTTTGGATTTTGAGTTTATTGAAGGGACTCCTCCTAGAGATGTAGTAAAAGTGGAGAATATTTATTCAGGAGGATTTAGTTATAATTCTTCTACTGATTTTGAAAACACTAAACTCATTCCAAAGAAATTTTTAATTGAAGCTAACAGCACAAATGCTATGGTAAAAATGGCGTCAACTGGACATGGATTTGACAACAACCAATCGGCAGCAGAATTTAAGCCTATTGACTATTTTTTAAAAATTGACGGGACACAAACACATACGCAATACAATTGGGATGCAGATTGTGGTGAAAACCCAATTTACCCACAAGGTGGAACTTGGATTTATGATAGAGCAAATTGGTGTCCTGGTAAAAGAGCACAAGCTTTTGATCATGAAATAACACCTTTTATTATTGCTGGGGATTCTGTAGAAGTCAATATCGATTTTCAATCTTATTCTTGGAGCGGAACACAAACGCCATCTTACATTATTGAATGTCAATTATTCCAATATAGTGATGCTAATTTTAGCAACTCAGCTGAAATTACTGATATTATAAAACCATCTTTAAAAGATGAGCATAGCCGAAAAAATCCTATTTGTGGTAGACCATTAATTGAAATAAGAAATTATGGAAGCGCTCCATTAACAACTTTGGATATTGAGTACAAAGTAGCTGGTGGTACTATAAATACTTTTAACTGGGTAGGAAATTTAGCCTTTAACGAAACGGAAGAAGTAGAGCTCCCTAACCTTGCAAATTGGTCAGGAGAGGCTAATGTTTTTGAAGTAACACTTAAAAATCCTAATGGGCAGGCTGATGATTATGATGAGAATAATAGCATGCAGTCAGAGTTTGAACTGGTAGCAGAATATCCTCAATCATTTGCGCTTTGGTTTCAAACAAATGGTGGTGTTGTAAATACATTTACACAGGTTTCAGAATCATCATGGGAGTTTTTTGATGAAAATGGAGTATCAGTACATTCAAGCGGCGATTTAATTTCTAACACACAATTTAGAGACACTTTAACCTTTTCAGCTGGCTGTTATACTTTTGTTGTTAGTGATACTGATGAGGATGGTCTTGACTTTTGGGCAAATAATGATGGTAGTGGAATGGTTAGATTTAGAGAAATTGGTGCAACTTGGTTAAAGTCATTTAATGCTGATTTTGGAACAAATATTGTACATCAATTTACTGTTGGATCTGCACAAAGTACAAGCTCAAACACCCATCCTATTAAATGGGAAATTTTTCCAAATCCTACCAAAGACAAAATCCTAATTGAAGGTTTTTCTGATGAAAAAACACAAATTTTTGTTTTAAATAATCTTGGAGAAAGAGTTATAAAAACTGAGAATATTCAAGCAGGATTTATTTCAAAAAATATTGATTTAAGTAGATTAAGCAAAGGAATTTACTTTGTAGAAATCAGCAATAATAAAACGACATCAATTAAAAAAGTAGTAAAACAATAAATGAAATATTGCAATTCGTTAGCCAATTATAGTAGGTTTAAAACAAGAGAAGTAAAAGTAGGAAATATCGGAATTGGTGGCAGTAATCCTATTCGAATTCAATCTATGACTACTACCGATACTATGGATACCTTTGCAACTGTGGAGGAGTCTATAAGAATGATAGATGCAGGATGTGAGTTAGTGCGTATTACTGCTCCCTCTAAAAGAGAAGCTCTCAACCTAAAAAACATAAAAGAGGGACTTGCAAAGAGAGGGTATTTTACTCCAATAATTGCAGACATACACTATACACCTAATGCAGCAGAAATTGCAGCTACAATTATAGAAAAGGTAAGAGTAAATCCTGGCAACTATGCTGATAAAAAGAAGTTTGAAAACATAGATTATACTGAAGATACTTATAATGCTGAAATTGAAAGAATAACAGAAAAGTTCACTCCACTTGTCCGTATTTGTAAAGAGAACGGAACCGCTATGCGAATAGGAACAAATCATGGCTCACTTTCTGATAGAATTCTTTCGAGATATGGAGATACTCCAAAAGGAATGGTAGAATCAGCAATGGAGTTTTTGCGTATCTGCCGTGATGAAGATTACCATGAAATTATCCTTTCCATGAAAGCATCCAACACTAGAGTAATGGTACAGGCCTACCGTTTATTAGTTGCTGAAATGATAAAAGAAGGAATGGATTACCCTCTACATTTAGGAGTAACTGAAGCAGGTGAAGGAGAAGATGGTAGGATAAAATCGGCAGTGGGAATAGGTACACTTTTAGCAGATGGAATTGGAGATACAATTAGAGTTTCATTAACGGAAGCTCCTGAGTTTGAAATTCCAGTTGCACAAAATTTACTGAAACATTTTGAAGCAATAGAGGGGCATGATTCTATTGAGAAAATAACAAAAAACCCACTCCATTCTTTTGATTATAAAAGAAGAAAAACAAATGAGGTACTAAATATTGGTGGAGGGAATGTCCCTATTATAATGGCAGATTTTTGCTTGAAAGAAAAAATTACTGCAGCATCCTTTTTTGCTTTTGGGTCTAACTATTCCGTCCCTCTAGATAAATGGAACCTATCTGATATGGCAGCCGATTATGTTTTTGTAGGCAACCATGATTTGGATTTTGAAGTCCCAGGTACTTTAGGGGTTATTTACAATTATAAAAAATGGATAGAGCATAAAAAAGGATATCCATTTTTAACAATAAATGACTATTTGGATGAGGAGAAAATCTCTGAAAAAATGAATATCGTTTATATTTGTCTTTCGGATTTATGTGAAGAGCTCTTTGCTAAATTAAAAACAGATACGACAGCTGTTTTAATGATAGATACTTATAATAAAAATGGGCTTGCAGAGCAAAGGAAACTCTTTACTGAACTAATGAATAACGGAATTAAAACGCCAGTGATTATCGGTAGAGCTTATGGCGATTTATCTGAAGAGCAATTGCAACTGTCAGCAAGTTCTGATTTAGGAGCTTTACTTTTAGATGGATTGGGAGATGGAATATTTATTGCTGCAGAAAATTGCGGCTCCTATCAGTCGGTAAATTCATTAGCATTCGGCATACTACAAGCTAGTAGAACAAGAATTTCCAAAACAGAATATATTTCTTGCCCTAGCTGTGGTAGAACCCTTTTTGATTTACAAGAAACAACAGCAAAAATCAGAAAAGAAACTGACCATCTGAAAGGAGTTAAAATTGGAATAATGGGTTGTATAGTAAATGGACCTGGAGAAATGGCAGATGCTGACTATGGATATGTGGGTACTGGAAAGGGTAAGATTACGCTTTACAAAGAGCAAACAGTAGTAGAGAGAAACATAGCTGAAGAAAAGGCAGTATCTGCATTAATTGAACTCATAAAAAAACATGGGGATTGGGTAGATAAGAAATAATATTTTTTTACATATCTTAAAAACAAAATGATTGAAATTAATAAGCTAAATAAATCATATTTAATTGGGAAGAATTCTCTACATGTTCTTAAGGGAATTGATGTGTCAATTAAAAAAGGTGAATTAGTTGCTATTATGGGCTCTTCTGGCTCAGGAAAATCAACACTTTTAAATATAATAGGAATGTTAGATAATTATGATTCTGGATCATACCATTTAGATAATGTCCCTATTAAAGATCTTGATGAAACAAAGGCTGCTAAATATAGAAATCAGTTTCTGGGATTTATTTTCCAATCATTTAATCTTATAAATTATAAGACGGCATTAGAAAATATAGCGCTACCGTTGTATTATCAAGGTATTTCACGGGATGAACGTCAAAAGATAGCATTTGAATATCTAGAGAAAGTTGGTCTTAGTGCCTGGTCAGAGCACCTGCCGAGTGAATTATCCGGGGGTCAAAAGCAAAGAATTGCTATCGCTCGGGCATTAGCCTCTCAGCCAAAAGTATTACTTGCTGATGAGCCTACTGGAGCTTTAGACTCTACAACATCAGAAGAAGTTATGTCCTTAATAAAAAAAATTAATAAGGAAGGAAAGACGATATTAGTTGTTACCCACGAACATGAAATTGCCAACATGTGTAACAGAATTATCACACTTAAAGATGGAGTTATTGTAACAGATATCCAAACAAGCTAGATGTTATTCAAAAAAGACAGTTGGAAAGAAATTTTTGATACTATCAAAAAAAATAAACTAAGAACATTTCTTTCGGGATTTACTGTTGCAATAGGTATTTTGATTTTTATAATCTTATTTGGATTAGGAAATGGCCTCGAAAATAGTTTTAAAACATTTTTCACTGATGATAAAGTAAATACCATAAGATTATATCCTAGCTCAACAACAATTCCATATAGAGGCTATGAATCGCAAAGAAGAATAAAATTTACAAATAGTGACTTAGTAGATTTTAAAGAACAGTTTAATTCAAGAATTGAAGATATAGTCGTTAGAAATACATTTTATTTTCAAATGAAATATAAAGAGAAAGCAAATAATTATACAATTAGAGCGGTTTCACCAGCACATCAGGAAGCAGAGCTAACAATAATAATGGAAGGAAGATATTTGAATGAGGGAGATATTGGAAATACAAAAAGACATGTTGTTATTGGACGATTAGTAGCTGAGGATTTATTTCAAGATGAAGATCCTATTGGAAAATATATCTTTGGAAGTGGTCATAGTTGGAAGGTTGTTGGAGTGTTCCAGGATGAGGGTGGTGACAGAGAAGAAAGAAATCTATATGTCCCATATACAACTATGCAGAAGATTCAAAAGAATAATGATGAAATAAGTCAAATGATAGTTATATATGATAAAAATATGAGCTATGATGAATCCTTAATACTTGAAAATGACTTAGAAACCTATATCAAAGAGAAGAAATTTATTTCTCCAGATGATAACAAAGGGGTTTACATAAGTAATACTGGAGAAGAACAAGAAAACTCAAGACAATTTGCATCAGTACTAAGCATCATTATATCATTCATAGGTATTGGAACTCTTGTAGCTGGAATAATAGGAATAAGTAATATTATGGTTTTTGTAGTTAAAGAAAGAACTAAAGAGATTGGTATTAGAAAAGCTATTGGCGCCACACCAAATAGTATTATCGCTATGGTACTTCAGGAATCAATTTTTATAACAATGATATCTGGTTATCTAGGGCTAGTTGTAGCATTGATTATATTAAATGGAATTGGAGATAATTTGATGGAAAAGTACTTTATTTCAAACCCATATATCCAAACATCTAATGCTGTTTGGGCAACAATTATTTTAATCTTTTTTGGTGCGCTTGCTGGCTATTTACCCGCTAGAAAAGCATCTAAAATAAAACCAATAATTGCTCTTAGAGATAAATAAGTGAAAACAATTTTTGATAAAGATACTTGGCAAGAAATTTTTGGCTCAATTGGGCAAAATAAATTGCGTACAATGATTACAATTATTGGTGTCCTTTGGGGAATATTTCTATACATTGTTCTCTCAGGAGCAGCCAAAGGAGTGGATAATGGGTTTGAGCAACGGTTTGAAAGAATTTCAGCAAATAGCTTATTTATTTGGACACAAAGTACTAGTATACCATATAAAGGATTCAAAATTGACAGAAATTGGAGTATTAAATTAAGTGATGTAGAAACATTAAAGAATGAAATTGCTGAAATTGAATACATCGCTCCAAGAATTCAAAAAGGAAATTTTGGGTCAAGTGGAGCAAATATTTCTAATGGGAAACGATCAGGAACTTATAATATATATGGAGATTATCCTGTGCTTGCGACTGTATCTCAAAAAGATATTTATGATGGAGGAAGATTTATAAATGAATTAGATATCATTGAAGAACGAAAAGTTATTGTAATTGGGGAGAGAACCAAAAAAGAATTATTCACAGATGATATTAACCCAATTGGAAAATATATCAGTATTAACGGTATTTATTTTAAAGTAATTGGGATTCACAAATATGTTGATGAAGGCGGGGGGAGTTTTGCTGATGATGGAGATATTCATGTGCCTTTTTCAACATTTAAAAGACTATACAATACAGGTGATGATGTTGGTTTCTTATTAATTGCTGGATTTGATGATGTGGATATAATAAAGGTTGAAAACAAAGTAAGAGCAAAATTAAAAGAAATTCATAGGATTCACCCAGACGATAAACAGGCAGTAGGCGGATTTAATCTTGGGGCATTATTTACCAGGATTAAAAATTTTGCAAATGGGATGTCTTTTATTTCTTTGATAATTGGAATAGCAACTATATTGGCTGGTGTGATAGGAATTGGAAATATATTGCTTATTTCAGTTAAAGAGAGAACAAAAGAAATTGGAATACGAAGAGCTTTAGGAGCAACTCCGAATGACATAAGAAAACAGATTGTGTTAGAATCTGTATTTTTAACATTAATTGCCGGAGTAATTGGCATTATTTTAGGTGCATTTATTTTATATATAATAAATTTAGCTACTCAAAATTTAGAAAACGTCCCATTTACAAATGCTACAGTTCCAATTAGATTTATATTTGGAGCATTATTACTAATGACTGGGCTTGGAACATTAATTGGTTTTATTCCAGCAGAAAAAGCAATTAGTGTTAAGCCAATAGAAGCGCTAAGAGAAGAATAAAAGTAACTTTAAAAAATGAAAAAAATGAAAAAAATAGGAATTGGATTATTAGTACTGGGTGTAATATTTGCAACAACTTTTTTTATAAAATCAAATAAAAAAGATGTAACTATATATGACACTACCCAGCTTAAAAAAGAAACTATACAAACTAAAATTGTAGCTACTGGAAAAGTAATTCCTGAAGATGAAGTTGAGATAAAACCACAAATTGCTGGAATTATTGATAAAATATTAGTAAAAGAGGGGGATCAAGTAAAGGCGGGAGATTTATTAGTTAAGATTAAAGTAGTTCCTAATGAACAAACATTAAATAGTGCCGAAGGTCGTGTAAAAAGTGCCAAGATTATACTTGCAAATTCTGAAACAGAATTTACTAGAAATAAAAAATTATTTTCTAAAGGAATTATTTCTGAGCAAGAATATAATAGTATTGAACTGCAATTCAATCAATCACAGCAAAATTTAAAAAATGCAGAAAGTGATTTGCAAATTATTAAGCTTGGATCTTCAGATGGCTCAAGTGTTACAAATACAAATGTTAGGGCTACTGTAACAGGAACAGTTTTAGAGATTCCCGTAAAGAAAGGTGATCAAGTTATTCAAGCAAATACATTTAATCCTGGAACAACTATAGCAACAATTGCAGATTTAAATGTGATGATCTTTGAAGGAAAAGTAGATGAAGGAGAAGTTAGTAAATTAAAAAAAGATATGGATCTCGAGGTAAATTTAGCAGCTATAGAAAATAAAATATATCCAGCAAAATTAAAGTTTATAGCGCCTAAAGGTATTGAGCAGGGCGGAGCCGTACAGTTTAAAATAGAAGCTGAAGTAATAATTGATAATGAATTTTTTGTGAGAGCAGGTTATAGTGCAAATGCATCTATCATTACAGCTAAAAGAGAAAATGTAAATACTCTAAGTGAAGCGGTAATTCAATATAATAAAGAAACTAAAATGCCTTTTGTAGAAATAGAAACTGGAGATCAGGAATTTGAAATAAGAGAAGTAGAGCTTGGTTTAGCAGATGGAATAAATGTTGAAGTTGTTTCTGGAATTTCTGAAAACGATCAAGTAAAAATATGGAGTATCACAAAACCAAACAAAATAAACAAATGGGAAAAATAATATCACAAATTTTTATCTCTTTTTTTCTATTATTTTTTAGTTCTAATATAATTGCGCAAGAAACTCTAACCCTTAAGCAATGTATTGAAAGAGCAATAGAAAAAAATATTTCTATTAAGCAATCTCAGGCAGATTTGGAAAGCACCATCTTAAACAAAAATACAGCCATGGCTAACTTCCTGCCAAGCCTTAATTTAGGAAGTTCCCACTCTTGGAATATTGGGCTTAACCAAAATATTACAACCGGTATTTTAGAAAATATGACAACACGTTCAGCTTCAATGAACGCAAATTTAGGTATTGATTTATTAAATGGTTTGCAAAACATACAGCAATTATACCTAGCAAACCTCAGTATTTTAGCGAGCCAATATCAATTGGAGGATATGAAGGAAAATATCTCCTTATTAGTGGCTAACTCTTACTTACAAATCCTTTTTAACCGAGAAAGTTTAGGAGTACAACAATCACAATTAAATGTAGCAAATAAGGAGTTAATTATTGCACAGGAACGCTTAAAAACAGGAATCATCCCACAAGGAGATGTGCTGGAAATTGAAGCAAATGTTGCGACTATTGAACAAAATGTAGTGGTAGCTGAAAACAATTATCAGCTTTCAAAAATTGCCTTAGCTCAATTGCTACTTATTTCCGATATTGAAAATTTTGAAATTGCACGAGAAATAGCAAATACTCCTGAATCAACCATACTAAATGCTAGTGTAAATGCAATTTATAAAACAGCTGTTGCCAAGAGAAGTGATGTGAAACTTGCAGAAACAAATCTTAAGATTGCAAAGAAAAATTTAGCTATTTCAAAGGGGAGTCTTTTCCCCAATCTTACTGGGTTTTACTCCTATAATTCAAGAGTACTTTTTGATGTTCCTACTACATTATCACATCAGTTAGATGTTAATGCTGGACGAAATTTTGGATTGCAGCTTTCTATTCCAATTTTTAATGGAATGGCTAACAATACGAACGTCAGAAGAAGTAAAATAGCCATACAAAAATCAACTTATGCTTTGGAACAAGTAAGATTAGATTTAGAAAATACAATTAACCAGGCCTATAATGATGCGAAAGGTTCTTTAAAAGCTTATCAGGCAGCAAAAAAAACATTGAAAGCCCGTAAACTTACCTATGAATACGCTAAGGAACGCTTTGATAATGGCGCAATGAATACTTTTAATTTTTTACAAGCAGGACAAAAATATGAGGCTGCACAATCTGAACTGATCAAAACAAAATATAATTATATCTTCAAACTAAAAGTATTGGAATTTTACTTTGGTGAATCTAGTTTATAACTAACTCAGCTTAACCTTATCAGCGACCTCTTTTGCTTTCTCTACTAATTCTGTAGTATTTTCATTACCATGTGCCAAAGCAACTGCCATTCTTCTGTAAGGGCGTGTTGTAGGTTTCCCAAAAATTTTAAAGTCTGTATTTGGGAATAAGGCCGCTTCATTTAATCCTGTAAAAGTAGGAAAGTTATTATTTGCTTTATCAGCCAATACTACAGCTGAAGCCCCATTTCTTATCAATGTAATATCTAAAACAGGAATTCCTAATATCGCACGAACGTGCAATTCAAATTCTGTAAAATTTTGTGTGCCAGCTAAGGTTACCATTCCTGTATCGTGGGGTCTTGGTGAGAGTTCAGAAAAATAAACTCCATTCTTTCCTATAAAAAATTCTACTCCCCAAATACCGCTACCACTAAGAGCTTTAGTTACTTTATAAGCTATGTCTTGTGCCGTTCTTAGGTGAGCATCTTGCATTGCCATAGGCTGCCAACTTTCTTGGTAATCTCCCCTTTCTTGCCTATGCCCTATTGGCGGACAAAAAAGCGTATCTCCATTATTTTGTGTTAAGGTTAAAAGCGTGATTTCATAATCAAAATCAATAAAGGCCTCAACTATTACTTCCATCAAATCTCCTCTTGAACCTTCCACAGCATAATTCCATGCTTTCTCAATATCTTCTTCCTTTTTTATTACAGACTGTCCTTTTCCTGAACTTGACATTAAGGGTTTTACCACACAAGGCATACCAGTAAAAGCAACTCCTTCTTTCAGCTCTTGGTAAGAAGTAGCGTATTTGTATTTAGCCGTTTTCACTCCTAAATCAATAGCTGCCAAATCACGGATTGCTTTTCGGTTCATAGTAAAGTTTGCGGCCTTAGCAGAAGGAATGACAGTAAATCCTTGCTTTTCATAATCGTAAAATCTTTCAGTACGAATACTTTCTACTTCAGGGACAATAAAGTCAGGATTATGTTTGGCAACTATTCTGTCCAACTCATCACCATCTAACATATTAATGACTTCAAACTCATGTGCCACTTGCATTGCAGGAGCATTTTCATAATTATCCACAGCAATAACATATTGCCCTAACCTTTGCATAGCAATCACCACCTCCTTTCCTAACTCACCTGAACCTAATAATAGTATCTTATTTCTCATGATGCAAACATAATAAATTAATTAGCCTTTAAGTGAGCAATACAAAGCCCATTGATTTTGAGTACGCACCCAGTTTTGACTAGAATAGGACACTTTATAATAGTTATCATTATTCAGGTAATCCGTTAAAAATCGGATGCATTGAATAATGGCTAGGGCCTTTCCTGAAAATTCTAAATTATCTTTTTCTGCTGCACTTAGCATGTTACCAGATACACTTAAAAAACCATCTATTATGTGTTCTATAATTTCAGTATCTCCTTGCACTAAAGCTATCGCTTGGGATTCCTCTCCTGCAACATTACTATAAGTCCTAATCATATCACCAATATCTGAGAGCACAGTTCCTGGCATTAAAGTATCTAAATCAATAATTGCTTTTGCTTTACATGTTTTGTTATCAAATAAAAAATTACTGATTTTCGCATCAAAATGAACTACCCTTTTGGGTAACTCGGCATTGAGTTTATCAAATTTATGTAATTCATCTCGTTCCTTATGTATTGCAGAAATTAAAGCTTTCGCTTTACTCAAACGATTAGTACTTGCTGTTTTTACAGCTTCCTGTAATTCCTTAAAACGAAAAGCCGCATTATGAAAATTTGGCAAAGTAATGTGCAGCTGCTCTGCATCAAAATTAGCAAGAGAAGTATAAAAACTCCCAAGACATTTTGCAGCTTCAAAGGCCTGTTCTTTATCCTTTACCTTTTCATAACAAACACTATCCTCTACAAAAGGAAAAATGCGCCAAACCACATCATCAATACAAATATATTTATCATTAATTGGGGCAGGAAAATTATAAGAAAATTCAGATTTCTGCAATTCATTTTTTACTAAAATGATATTCTCCAAGCCCTTTTCATAAAGCGGGAAGATAGCTGTGTTGATGGCTTGCAGAATAAATTGTTTTGAATTAATTTTTCCAACAGAAACAACAAAGGTCCGATTAATCAGACCCTTATCATTTGCACTAAAAACAACTACATCCTCATTAGGAATAAACTGCTTTACAATATTATTTACTTCAATTAACTCCAAAGAGTTGTTGGATAAACTCCATCAGCAATACACTTAGTAATTGCAGCAACCGCCATAGGTTTATCTTCTTTGTAAGTCACGCCAAACCAATTATCATCAGTAGGAATAACACGCACAGCCATTTGCTTACTTACTATCATATCCGTAATAATATTAGGGATGTAATATTCAGCAGTTGGGTTAGTAGGATTTGCCCTCATAAAATTATGCAATCCTTTTTCAATTTCATTAAAAATTGAAGGATGAAAACCCCAATAGTTCATAGAAACGGGTACATTTTTATCTACTATTCCAAGTGGTAAATCATCCCCAACATTATAATTAACAACTCCATACTGGGCAGCAATTTTTGTTCTTTCAATCACCTCAACAAGGTTGTTTTTATCATCTACTTGGCACACTCCTCTATTTACTGTACCGTGTTCGGATAAGGTATTATGCAAAGTATAGCCGACCATAGCCATCAAAGATGGCGAGCAATCCTTAGTTAAGAAATCAGCAATCAACTGGAAAGAACCAGCACCATAATAATCATCCGCATTAATTACTGCAAAGGGTTCGTTTATAACATCTTTAGCTACTAGCACAGCATGTGATGTTCCCCAAGGTTTTGTGCGTTCAATAGTAGTAATTCCTTCCACTTTTACATTTACAGGCTGATACACATATTCGATAGCTATTTTATCAGAAAACTTATTAAATCGAGCACGAAATGCTTCATCAAAATCTCTTCTGATAACAAATACAATTTTTCCAAATCCTGAATTGATGGCATCATAAATTGAATACTCGATAATTGGCTCTTCATTTGGGCCAATCCCATCTATTTGTTTCAATCCACCGTATCGGCTTCCCATTCCTGCTGCTAAAATTAATAATGTTGGCTTCATTTTTTTCTTTATATATTATTTAAAAACATTTTTGAAATATACTTTCCTAGTATATCATATTCTATATTTACTATTGTGCCTTCTTTAAACTCATGAAAGTTTGTATGCTCATGCGTATAAGGAATAATGGCTACCGAAAAAGAAGTGCCCTTTGAGTTGACAACCGTAAGACTCACTCCATTCACACAAACTGATCCTTTTTCTACTGTCATTGCCTGCGTTTGCTTGTGTTTAAAAGTATACACGAACGAACCTTTTTCTTCTTTAACTTTTACACACTTTGCCGTTTGGTCAACATGACCTTGTACCATGTGTCCGTCTAACCTACCTCCTACTTTTAGGCATCTTTCCATGTTTACTTTACTGCCAACTGCTAGCAAGCCAATATTGGATTTGTCCAAGGTTTCCTTAATTGCAGTAACCGTATATTCATCACCATTAATAGCAACCACCGTTAAGCATACGCCATTATGCGCCACACTTTGGTCAATCTTTAGCTCAGCAGTAATTGTCGATTTTAAAGTAATATGAACATTACTGCCTTCACTTTCTACTTTTACTACCTCAGCTAATTGCTCTATAATTCCTGTAAACATATTAATATTCTATTACCTGCTGTTCCATTTCTGGCATTTCTCTTTCAACATAAAGTTGAGTTCTTAGTTGTGGTTCAAAGCCTGCTTCCGTTATACATTCTTGTATACTATTGGCTGTAAACCTATGTGGTGCTCCTGCAGCCGAAACTACATTTTCTTCAATCATGATTGAACCCATATCGTTTGCCCCTCCGTGCAAAGTAAGTTGCGCAGTATCTGCCCCAACAGTAAGCCATGAAGTTTGAATATTTTTAATATTCGGCAACATAATTCTACAAATAGCAATCATGCGCATATATTCATCTGCTGAAGTTTCATTATTGATTCCCTTAACCCTTTGCAAAAGCGTTCCATCATCCATAAATGGCCAAGGAATAAAGGATAAAAATCCATTTTCTCCTTCAGGTTTTTGAGCTTGCACTTCTCTTATTCTCACTAAATGATCAAAGCGTTCTTCTATCGTTTCAATATGGCCAAACATCATAGTTGCTGATGTGGTAAGCCCTACTTTATGTGCCACTTTCATTACATTTAACCACTCTTGCCCAGTACATTTTCCTTTGGAAATTAAACGCCTTACTCTATCGCTCAAAATTTCTGCCCCTGCTCCTGGCATACTGTCCATTCCTGCTGCTTTTAACTCAGTTAACGCATGCAAATGTGTGTGTCCGCCAATTTTACAAATGTGCGCTACTTCGGGTGGACCAAGTGCGTGTAGTTTTATGCTTGGATAAAGTACTTTTAAATCACGGAATAGTTTTGTATAATAATCCAATCCTAAATCAGGGTGATGCCCTCCTTGCAACAGCAATTGATCGCCACCATATTTTATAGTTTCTTCAATTTTCTCCTTATAAGTTTCCATGTCCGTTACGTACACTTCTTCATGCTTAGGATGACGGAAAAAATTACAGAATTTACAATTTGCAGTACAAGCATTAGTGGTATTTACATTTCTGTCAATTTGCCAAGTAACTACATTACCCGGGACGTGCATTTGTCTTAGTTCATTTGCGACCCACATCAAGTCGGCAGTAGGTACATTTTCAAATAAAAACTGCCCCTGTTCTGCTGATAAAAATTCTTTTTTTAATGCCCTTTCAAGCAATAGCTTACTATTCATAAAATTACTTAGTTTTGTGAGTTCAAAATTACACAATATTATGAAGACTACAATTAAAATTAATCCAACAAAAAATGAAGAAGGTATTTTCACTGAAAATATAATTATTTTTCATGCTTCTAAATCTTCTTCTAGCGACTTATTTCTTAATGAGGATGAAAAAGAATATGTTCAAAAACAAATTAAAGATGACAAAACAATTGTAAGTATTAATCAATTAGTGCGTTTTGTTCATATAGTTAATATTAAGGATGAAAAAAATAAAAACAAAGCTGCTGAAGATATAAGATTGGTTGGGGATAAATTACAAGCATTAGTAAAGGACGAAACTACTGTTCATGTTCTTTTTAATATTGAAGATAAAGAAAAAGCATTGTTACTTACTGAAGGATTAGCATTAGCTAATTATACTTTTACAAAGCACAAAACGGATCCAAAACCAAATAAACTAGAAAATATCTACCTATCAAATCATGATGAGATTAAGGAGGCTGCTGCAGAACTAGAAAACACTATTGATTCAGTTTACCTTACAAAAGATTTAATTAATGAACCATTCTCACACCTTACCGCAAAAGAACTAGCTGAGTCTGCTGTTAAATCAGGAGTAGAACATGGCATGAAAGTTACTGTTTTCAATAAAAAGAAGATAGAATCTTTAAAAATGGGAGGGCTTTTGGCAGTAAACAAAGGAAGTATTGATGAGCCAACATTCACAATTATGGAATGGAAACCAAAAAATGCAACCAACAAGCAACCTATTATTTTAGTAGGAAAAGGAATTGTATATGATACTGGAGGATTGAGCTTAAAGCCAACAGCAAATTCCATGGACATGATGAAGGTTGACATGGGTGGAGCTGGTACCATAATTGGAGCCATGAATGCAATTGCTGCCAATAAATTAGACAAATATGTTGTTGCTTTAGTTCCTGCAACTGACAACCGACCTTCAGGAAATGCTTATGCGCCTGGTGATGTAATTACTATGCATGACGGCACAACTGTAGAGGTACTAAATACAGATGCTGAAGGGAGATTAGTGCTTGCTGATGCACTTAGTTTTGCAAAAAAATATAAGCCTGAACTAGTTATTGATTTAGCAACCTTAACAGGTGCAGCAGCAGCAGCAATTGGGCATTACGGAATTGTAAGCATGCAACAAGGAGCTGAAAAGGAACACAAAAATTTAAAAAAGATTGGAGGCGAAACTCACGAGCGTTTAGCAGAAATGCCATTTTGGTCGGATTATGATGAGCTTATAAAATCAGATGTTGCAGATATTAAAAACTTAGGAGGGCCAGCTGGTGGCGCTATTACAGCAGGAAAATTTCTAGCTCATTTTATTGAATATCCTTGGATTCATTTGGATATTGCAGGGCCTACTTTTGTAAAGGCTAAATATGGCTACAGAGGAAAAGGAGCGACAGGAATGGGAGTGAGATTATTGTACAAATTCATTAAAAACAGAGCATAATGTCAAAAATTAAGGTTGGAATTTCAATAGGTGATTTAAATGGAATTGGTTTAGAAACAATAATCAAAACTTTTAAAGATAAAAGGATGTTAGATTATTGCATTCCTATCGTATTTGGATCATCAAAAGTTGTAGCAAAACATAAAAAGGCAATTGAAATAAAAAATTTTAATTTTAATATCATTAATAAAATTGAAGATGCAAAACCACATAAAGCAAATCTTTTAAATATTTGGAATGATGATGTGGAAGTTAAGTTTGGAGAAGCAACTAATGTTAGTGGTGAAAAGTCCTTTGAATCAATTAAAAAAGCAGCAGAAGCATTAAAAGAAGGCAAGGTTGATGTGTTAGTAACTGCTCCAATAAATAAAGCTTCTATACAAGAGAAAGTAAGCAGTTTTATTGGGCATACTGAGTTTTTACAAGGCAACTTTGAAGGCGAATCTTTGATGCTAATGGTTAGCGAACTTATGCGCATAGCATTTGTAACAGGACATGTGCCATTAACAGATGTAAAAAAACACATTACTGCTGATAATATTATTAAAAAAACAAAATTATTAAATACTTCCTTAATTAAAGATTTTGGGGTTAGAAAACCTAAAATTGCAATACTAGGATTAAACCCTCATGCTGGAGAAGAGGGGTTGTTAGGATCTGAAGAAAACGATACTATCACGCCAACAGTAAAAAAATTAAAAAATGAAGGTATAATGGCTTTTGGGCCCTATCCATCTGATAGTTTTTTTTCTAATAACAACTTAAAAAAATTTGATGGGATTTTATCCATGTATCATGACCAAGGATTAACAGCATTTAAAACACTTTCATTTGAAGAGGGAGTTAACTTTACTGCCGGATTAAATGTTGTACGAACATCACCAGTACATGGAACAGCATATGATGTTGCTGGCAAAGGAAATGCTAATGAAAAATCATTGCGTGAAGCTGTATTTTTAGCCTGCGAAATTCATAAAAAAAGAGCTGAATTTAAACTCTTAAATGAGAATCCCTTAGAGTTTAAAAGCAAAAAATAAACTTACTACGCCATGTAAGAATAAATTTGTATCTTTGCGGCCCTTTAAAATTCAGAAGAATGAATGATTTTACAATAAAATTAGGAGCTCTTACAAATGGTGTAAACTCTTTTTCTTTTGAAATTAAAGACCAGTTCTTTGAAGCATTTACATTGTCAGATGTTGAACATACAGATATTATTGCTACAGCTTTACTAGATAAAAATGGCGATAAACTTGGATTAAAACTTATTATTGATGGAAAAATAAACAATCAGCTTTGCGATATTTGCACAGAAGAAATTTCCATAGAGATTACTGCTGAAACTGATATTATTTTAAAAATTACAGATGAAGATTTACACTCAACTGATGAAATTTTTTACATTAAAAAGAGTGAAAACTGTCTTAATTTAAAGCAATTAATTTTTGAAATTATCATTTTAAATTTACCCAACAAACGACAACATCCTTTTGATGAAGAGGGAAAAAGTACATGCAATGAGGAAATGGTAGATTTAGTAAATAAATATACAGAAGTAGAAGAAAAGTCGTCAGATCCTAGATGGGACGCATTAAAAGATTTAAAAATAAAATAGTAAAAGAAAGAAAATGGCACATCCTAAAAGAAAAATTTCTAAGACTAGAAGAGATAAAAGAAGAACGCATTATAAAGCATCTGCTACAACAATGTATTCATGTCCTAACTGTAGTACTCCAGTACAATATCATAGAGTTTGTGAAGAGTGCGGTACATATAGAGGGAAACAAGCAATAGAAAAACAAGTATCTTTATAATTCTTTAATAGAATTTTGTAGTTTTATCGTTTTTTAAAAACTACAATCTATTTATGAGAATCGGTATAGATATTATGGGAGGAGATTATGCTCCTCAAAAAACTGTCCATGGGGCAATACTTGCTCTAAATGAACTTCCAAAAGACACCACTGTAGTTCTATTTGGTAGAGAATCTCAGATTCTTGCTGAGTTAAAAAAACATAGCGCTAGTGCAGATAAATTTGAAATAATTGATTGTTCTGAGGTAATTGACATGGGAGAACATCCTACAAAAGCATTTAAGTCAAAACCCAATTCTTCAATAGCAAAAGGCTTCCAATATTTAGCTTTAGGTAAAATTGATGGCTTTGCATCAGCAGGAAATACAGGAGCAATGTTTGTTGGAGGATTTTATTCTGTGAAAGCAATTGAGGGGATTTTACGCCCAGCAATATCTACTTTAATTCCTAGAAGTGATGGGGGAGTAACAGTTTTGCTTGATGTTGGTGCTAATGCAGATTGTAAACCTGATGTATTGTATCAATTTGGTATCTTAGGGTCTTTATTTTCAGAACATGTTTGTGGAATTAAAAGACCAAATGTTAATCTTTTAAATCTAGGAGAGGAAAAAACAAAAGGGAACATGCTTACTCAAGCCACTTACAGCATGATGGAAGATAATACAGATTACCATTTTACAGGTAATATTGAGGGTAGAGATATTTTTGATTCAGATTCGGATGTAATTGTTTGTGATGGTTTTACTGGAAATATAGTCCTTAAAGAGGCTGAAGGAATCTTTTCAATCATGGCAAAAAGAGGGTTACTTGACGATTACTTTAAGCGTTTCAATTATGAAAACTATGGAGGGACCCCTGTCCTAGGACTGAATAAAACGGTAATTATTGGACATGGAATTTCTAATGAGATTGCAATAAAAAATATGATTACGCTTACCAAAGATGTTGTAGAGGCAGATTTGGCAAGTAAAATAAAAAACAACCTTAACTAATGGGAAAAATTAATGCCGCAATAACAGGTATTCAGGGCTATGTACCTGAATATATTTTAACAAACAAGGAACTTGAGACTTATGTTGAGACAAATGATGAGTGGATAACATCAAGAACAGGCATTAAAGAGAGAAGAATATTAAAAGGGGAAGGAAAAGGAAGTTCTGAACTTGGAGCAAAAGCTGTACAAAAACTTTTAGAAAAAACAAATACTTCAGCAGAAGAAATTGATTTAATTATCTGTGCAACTGCAACTCCTGATATGGTTTTCCCTGCTACTGCTTGTATTATTGCTAATAAAGTTGGAGCTCAAAACGCATTTGCATATGATTTAATGGCAGCATGTTCTGGCTTCTTATTTTCCTTAAGTACTGCATCAAAATTTATTGAAACAGGTACTTACAAAAAAGTAATTGTAGTTGGAGCAGATAAAATGTCATCTATTGTTGATTATTCCGATAGAGCAACATGTATTATTTTTGGTGATGGGGCTGGGGCTGTACTTTTAGAGCCTACAGAAGATGGATTAGGGATTCAAGATGCAATATTAAGAACTGATGGTTCAGGAGGCGAATTTTTACACATGAAAGCTGGAGGTTCAGCAAAACCAGCCTCACATGCTACTGTTGATGCAAGAGAACATTTCGTATTTCAAGATGGACAGCCTGTATTTAAAGCAGCTGTAAAATCAATGGCTGATGTTTCTGAAGAAATCATGCAAAGAAATAATTTAGCAGCTGATGATGTTGCATGGTTAGTTCCTCATCAGGCAAATAAAAGAATAATTGACGCTACCGCAAGACGAATGGGTGTTGGAAACGAAAAAGTAATGCTGAATATTGAAAAGTATGGCAACACTACCAATGGAACTATTCCATTATGCTTATGGGAATGGGAAAATCAATTAAAGAAAGGAGATAATATAATCCTTGCAGCCTTTGGTGGAGGGTTCACTTGGGGCTCAATTTACATTAAATGGGCTTACGACTCAAAGAAATAATTACTTTTGTACTATAAATAAAATTAAAAAAAATGGATTTAAAAGACATTCAAGAATTAATAAAATTTGTTGCGAAATCAGGAGCAACTGAAGTAGATTTAGAAATTGATAATATAAAAATTTTAATTAAATCACCCCCAAAAAAGAAAAGAGGTGAAGTTGATGAAATTACTACTATTATCCAACAAGCACCTGCACAAGTAGTAGCAGCTCCTTTAGTAGCCGCTTCACCTGATGCAGCTTCAGTTGCAAAAACTGCAGCTCCATCACCTGATGATGAGTCCAACTACATTACAGTAAAAGCTTCTATGATTGGAACTTTTTATCGTTCAGCTTCACCAGAGAATCCTCCATTTGCAGGAGTTGGTGACACTATTAAAGAAGGAGATACTATCTGTATTATTGAAGCAATGAAACTTTTCAATGAAATTGAATCTGAAGTATCCGGTTCTATTGTAAAAGTATTAGTTGATGATGCTACTCCAATTGAATTTGATCAACCATTATTCTTGGTTGACCCCTCATAATTACCTTAAAATAATTTTTTATGTTTAAGAAAATCCTAATAGCAAATAGAGGTGAAATTGCACTTAGAATTATCCGTACTTGTAAAGAGATGGGGATAAAAACAGTTGCCGTATACTCAACTGCTGATAAAGACAGTTTACATGTTCGTTTTGCTGATGAAGCTGTTTGTATTGGTCCTGCTGCAAGTTCAGAATCTTACCTAAAGATTCCTAATATTATAGCTGCTGCTGAAATTACAAATGCTGATGCTATCCATCCTGGTTATGGGTTTTTAGCTGAAAACTCAAATTTCTCAAAAATCTGTAACGAAAACGATATTAAGTTTATTGGCGCTTCGCCTGACATGATTGACGGAATGGGAGATAAAGCTAATGCAAAGGAAACAATGAAAAAAGCAGGAGTACCTACAATTCCTGGTTCAGTAGGTATTATTGCCGATTTTAACGCTTGTAAAAAACTAGCTGTTGAGGTAGGATACCCTGTAATGCTAAAAGCAACAGCTGGTGGTGGTGGAAAAGGAATGAGATTAGTTTGGGAAGCAGAAAGTTTGGAAGATGCTTGGAGTAGTGCAAGACAAGAGTCAAAAGCTGCATTTGGAAATGATGGCATGTATATGGAAAAATTCATTGAGGACCCAAGGCATATTGAAATTCAAATTATTGGAGATCACACTGGTAAAGCTGCTCACTTATCAGAAAGAGATTGTTCTATTCAAAGAAGACATCAAAAATTAGCTGAAGAAACACCTTCTCCATTCATGACTAATAAGTTAAGAAAAGAAATGGGTGTTGCTGCTATTAAAGCTGCTGAAGCTGTAAAATATGAGGGAGTAGGAACAGTAGAATTTCTTGTAGATAAACACAGAAAATTCTTCTTTATGGAAATGAATACTCGTATTCAAGTAGAACATCCGATTACTGAAGAAGTTGTTGATTATGATTTAATTCGTGAGCAAATTAAAGTAGCAGCTGGGATTAAAATTTCAGGAGAAAATTATGACCCTCAATTGCATGCAATTGAGTGTAGGATAAATGCTGAAGACCCTGAAAATGATTTCAGACCTTGCCCCGGAATGATTACTAATTTTCATGCTCCTGGTGGACATGGAATTAGAATTGATACTCATGTATATGCAAATTATATGATTCCACCATTTTATGATTCTATGATAGCTAAGGTAATAACTGTAGCACAAACAAGAGAAGAAGCAATTGCAAAAATGGTTAGAGCTTTAGATGAATTCATTATTGAAGGAATTAAAACTACCATTCCTTTTCATCAAAAATTAATGAAAGATAAAGATTTTATTACTGGAAATTATACTACAAAATTTATGGAAACATTTAAAATGTAATCTTAAACAATAATGTAAAAAGCCCACTTAATTAAGTGGGCTTTTTATTACTTTAATTTTCACACATTTAGCGAATTAATAATTATATAGTAGAATATTTTAACACTCCATTCAATCGACAATCAAGAAGAATTAGGTGGAGCAGCCAGAATTGAACTCTGCACTAATTTATTGTTTGGTGTGATGAGTCCATCAAGATAAGATATTGCAACATTATTAGAAAAAACTGGTTTTTGGTTTTAAGTAATTTACTCTACAACTATCTTTCTTACAGTACTACCTTTTACTGTGAAAATCTTTAAAAAGTAAGTTCCTTTTGTATATATTTCAATTTCTGATTTTTTATTTACAGAGATTAATTTCCCGTCAATAGCATATAAGTAAATTTGAGAAATCTCTAAATCACTTTTAACAGTGACTTTACCTGCAGTTGGATTAGGAAAAACTGAAAGTTCAATATCTATCAACTCATCAATAGCAGTTGGAGTTCCTAATTCACCCCATCTTTTTTCAAATTCCTGCAAATAGATATTTGCAATTGTTGCATCATGAATTATCAATGTATTTTCATCAGAATTATTTTCAGCATTACTGCTCCAATTATGAGATCCAGTAAGAACTGTAGGGTCTGATCCCAAAATATCAGCATCAGCAATTGCATACTTATGATGAAATGAATGAGAAATTCCCATATGTGATCGCATATTAACTCCATTAGACTGGAGGTTCGCAAATTCCCCTCCTGTAGAGTTTTGATCTTCAATAATCCCTCTAGCAGTAACACCAAATTCTGCATTTTTCTCAATTATTGTTTGGGCTAAATCATCTCGAGTAAAACTTAGCAGTCCAAATTCTAAAGAATAATCAACATTCTCAATTAAATTATTTATTTGAGTGGTTGTTTGATCTGAAGGTGAAAAATATACCTCTACTTCAGATCCTCCGACAATAAAATTATGTGGCGTATTATCAGACTTATTATGTCCGAAAACACCTCCCCACATCTCTTCAAATTCTAAAGTATATGCTTTTGCTACAGCCTCATCCTGTACAAAGATCAAATTATTATAATCATTAAATAAATTAGAAGGATTTGTCCAGTTTGTAGACCCCCCCATAATCCAGGAATTATTAGTTGTATTTGCATCAATAATAATAAACTTATTATGCATAATACCTGCAGGACTAGGGTCTCGATATAGAATAGGGATATTAGGATCTAATGAAGAAAGCATTGAGTTCACTACATCATCATCAGCTATATATCTGACAGAAACACCTCTATTGTACGCATCATTTATAGCAGTAGCAATAGTCGCATCAGAGGCATTATAAACGCAAATATCTAAAGTACTCTGTGCAAGATCCATATATGCTTTAATCGTGTCATTAAAAGAAGTCATAATATTTTGCGCATCAACTCCATTTGAAAAAGAATTATCAACTGAATGATTAAAATAAGGCCGTATAATTCCACTAGAATTAGAAGCGGTTGAATATAAGCCAACTGTTGAAAAGGCTGTATCACTACCACTTACCGAATAGCACTCAACATAATAAAAAGTTGCAGGAGTGAGTCCTGTAATAGTAATAGTATGTGTAGTTGTATTGCCACTGCCGTTAATAACGTTTGTAAAAGCTGGAGTTATCCCAAAATTACAATTTGTTGAAGCAGAATCAGAAACTGTCCAATTTAAATCAAAGCTTGTAGTAGTAATATTTGATTGAGTAACAGCAGAAGTAAATAATAATGCTCCTGTTGGAATAATATCGGCACTGTCTCTTGGTAAAATCTGATACCCATCATTTGCCGGTACCATAAATGTATATTGTGAACATATGCCAATCAGCGTAACTGCTCCCATAGGAATCATTGAATTCTCCAATGGACTACCAGCTTTAATGTAAATTTTACCTGTTTCTCCATTTGATTCAAAATCATGAGTTCCAACAATAAATAAAGATCCTCCACTATTAAAAATAACATTATCTATCTGTATTAATTCTGACTCTGTATCTTCTCCTATTTGCAAAGGTGTTATCAATTGAGGTAAAACAGAGTTTGATGATGAATTAACTGAATTTGAATTAACAGGCTGCATTTCCATCAAACCATTATAATCAACTAAAACACCAGTTACAGTGACCTCATCGCCTCTTAAAACAGCTCCCATTACTCCAGGATCATAAATTGCCATACCAGCAGTAGCATCTTCAATATATCTAATTGGGCCTAGTTCATCTCCATTAGTTGCTGTTCCTGTAATAGTTACAGTTGCACCAACACCTTGAGCTCTTGCAGTCGCAATATCTTGTGCAAATCCTATTATACTTAGTAAAGATGCAAAAATAAATGTTGTTGTCTTTTTCATTTTATTGATATTTTAATTAGTTAAAAATTGAATCTTGCGGATAAACTAAACCTTCTGCCTAAGCCAAAAAAAACTCCGGCCGATTTGGCATCAAAATCTTGATAGCTGGCATTATATGGGTCATTATTTTGTGCATCTGATATATAAATCTCATCAAACAGATTTAAAATACTTAATTTAATATCCATTTTAGTTTTTTCTGAAATCTTGAATTTGTATCCGGCATGTAAATCAATTAAATTATATGATGGGATTTTCCAACTTTCTCTTGCTGCATTTTCACCATTTAATGATAAAGGATCAAAGTCTGCATAATAATTATCAAAATAAGTTGATCTAAATTTTATATACGAATTATATGAGGGTTCGTATCTAAAACTAAAACCAAACTGTGTTTGAGCAGCATCACCAACGTGGACACCTTCAGCATCAAAACTTGCAATGATTTCTTTACCAAAATCATCAGTAATTGGGTTATTATTATCATCTAAAAATCGTACTGTATCAGATGACATCCACTTCCAATCTCCTAGTGAAACAAGTCCTTCAAATCCCAGATTAGATAAAATCTTATATGAAAAATCCATCTCGATTCCCTTGTGCAAAGCATCCATTCCATTTATATTTGCTCTGTATGATACATCATCTACTAAAACTGTAACTCCGCCATTTGAGGGTTTATTTTGCCATAATGTAAAATATCCATTTAAGTTAGCTGAAAATTTAGTCGATCTATATGAGTAGCCCCCTTCTAAAGCTTGAACAATCTCATTTTTAATATCTCTAAATAAGCTATTGTCATAATAATAAACATTATTAAATCGTGGAGCTTTTGAGATATAACCTAAGTTAATAAAGACATTATTATATTCATCTAAATTAAAATTTGCCCCAGATTTTATAGTGTATCCTCTTATCCATTTCCAATTAGTCTCTGCGAATTTAGCTTCTGGAGAATTCATTGTATATGCCACTCCATTATAATAAACAGTATCAAGTACCATAGTTTTATTTGCTCCAATTAAGTTGCCATTTTCATCTAATTCTAACTCAGTAGCAACTGATGTTCCTAATGCCTCAAAATAAGTAGTATCAGCTAAAACTAAATCCTTTTTGCGAAAATAATCAATTCTTTTATAAGCTGAATTTGAGGCAGATATATTAAAAAAAGCACTTAGCATTCCGTTACTATATTCCATCTGTGAGAAAACACCGCTCCACTTAACAATTCCATCATTGTTATATCCTACCTTATCTCCAACTCTTTTTAACTCAGAACTTTGTAACTTATTTGAAGCGTCGATAGCATAATCTGCCCCTAGCAAATCATACACCTCTCTATAGTGTTCCCCTTTATAATATCGCATATCTAATCCAGAAGATAAAGATGTCTTGTCCGTAAGTTGATAATTTAACTTAGAAAGTCCTCCATACCAATAATGGTTATTAATTGAACTTCTTAAATAAGTTCCTGCTTTATTTTCTGAAGCAGAATACAAGGCATCAATACTATTTAAATTAGAGTTGTATGCTTCTTGAAGATTATATTGTCCAATTGCATCGTAATTATTTGTATTTCCACTTAATCCTGTACCTCCACCATTACCAATAGAAGCATATAATATATTTGATATATAAAATTTATCATTAACAGTCCAAAAATCTCTTAACGAAAATTGTGGCTTATGATAATAATTCTGTTTAGTATTTAATGTCTCTCTATTATGCAAAGTATCGCCATTTGAATTAATTGTCCATCTGTCTAAAAATCCCCAATGTTTATTGTAATTAATACCTTTATTTACTATACGTCCAGTGAAATCAGAAGTGTCTCCAAGTGAACGTGCAAATGTAGTATCATAAGTGGCTATATCGCTTTTATATGATCTCTGGCCATGTTTCTGTGGAGCTCCCATTGCAGAAAAACTAATTATATGATTTCCTATTTCTTTCTGAACTTTCGCATAATAGAAAAATCCTTCACTCCAAGTCTCATCAACAAAACCATTTCCTGTTTTATATGAACCTGCTAAGGTAAATCCCCAGCCATTTTCCATTCTACCTGAGTTATAACCCACTGATGTTCTAAGTTTTCCAAAACTACCGATAGACTGTTTAACAACGCCCCCAGCTTTATTACCAGTACCTTTTGTAAGAATATTCATTGTTCCTCCGACAGATGGTATTGCAATTTTAGAAGCGCCTAAACCTCTTTGAATCTGTATATTTGATGTTACAGCATCTAAACCAAACCAATTAGACCAATACACCCAACCATTTTCCATATCATTTACAGGAACTCCATCAATCATTACTGCCACATTTCTCTGGTTAAAACCACGAATAGTTATTCTTGCATCTCCATCCCCTCCTCCGCTTTGTGTTGCATATACGCCAGGAGTTGAATTTAGTACCATTGGGATGTCTTGTGAAGCTAATTCCTCATTAATCTGCTTCATTGGTATAGTAGAAAACGCTACAGGTGTCTCTCGATCTCTAGCAACGTCGGCAACAACTTGAACTTCATTTAATAATACAGTTTTAAGCTTGAAATTTAGAGTCTGTGATATCGGCGATTTAATACCAACTGTAACAATTTTATTAATCTCTTTATAACCGACATATGATACCTTAATACTTCTTTCTCCAGTAGGTATTGAGAAGCTATAGTTTCCATCAAAATCTGTTGCTGTTCCTTGCCCCTTGCCGAACATGATAGTTGCGCCAATTAGCGCCTCCCCTGTGTTTGCATCAATAACTTTTCCACTTATGTTGGTTTGTGCTATAACACTAAAAGTAAGACTTATTAAAACACTTAATAAATATATCTTTTTCATATTAACGAGTAAAAAAATGCTGATGTTTCCATCAGCATTTTTAATTTAATGTTAAAATTATTAATTTATTATTAATTTATTTTCTTTTAAAATGCCATTATCAAAACTTATATTAACTATATAAGTTCCCTTGGATAAATTAGTTGTATTTATTAATCTGTCAAAAACCACAGTTTCGCCTAACATATTAGTAACTTTTATTAATTTAACCGGATTCTTTGAGTTAATTGCTACAGAATTTCCTTTTAAAGTAGGATTGGGATACATAACATATGACACATCATTTATATCATTCATTGAAGTGGCTACCGAGCAATCACAAACATGCGATCCTAAATTAGAATAAGTTGCATCAGGAAGAGAATCATACTCAAGAGTTGGATTGAAAAGAATAGGGTTTTGTGTTACTCCCTGCTTTACAGTAGGTTTTCTTATTAATGTTTGTCTTTTAGTCCACCATGTTCCTCCATTTGCATCTGTGTAACCAGCAGTTACATCATCAGTCCATGCGCCGCCAGGATCTTCACCAACTTTACCAAAAACATCAACTGTATTTCCTTGATACTCTAATGTCATTGCGTCATCTCCATTAAAATAAAATGTATTATTATCATCATAATTACCAGAACAATGAGCATCTAACATTGTATAAAAATTGGGATCTACAGGAACAGACCAGTATGTTCCTAAGTCGATAGAATCAAGTTGCCCATTTCCAACTACAATTACATCTCCAGCTGCAATTGAGCCAGTCAAAGACCAAACTTCAGGCCCAGAGCTGTTTCCATTTGAATACCTATTAATACTATATCCAGCTAAATCAATTGTTGCATTTGTGGGATTGTATACCTCAATTCCGTTATTTTGAGCTGGACCTTCAACATATTCAGATATAAATAAATCTGAACATACTTGAGCGTTTAATGTTGCTGATATTATGACAGCAATTGGTAGTAATATTTTTTTCATATTTTTGGTTTTATTAGGGTGCTAATTTACACATTCAATTTAAAAAATTGATTTTTAAAAGTAATTTGTTTTGCTATCTTTGGTAAATTAAAAAACCTATCATGAATAAAAAAATAACTTCTTTAGAACATTATAAAATCGAATATGCAAAAAGTATTAATAAACCAGAGGCATTTTGGGAGGAAAAAGCAAACAACTTTACATGGCAAAAAAAATGGGATACTGTCTTACAATGGGATTTTACAACACCAGAAATAAAATGGTTTTTAGAAGGGAAATTAAATATTACTGAAAATTGTCTGGATAGGCACTTAGAAAAAAGAGGCAATCAAACTGCAATTAAATGGGTTGCAAACAACCCAAAAGAAGCAAATAAAAATATTTCATACAAAGAGTTGCATGCTGAAGTGTGCAAATTCGCTAATGTTTTAAAAAATAATGGCGGAAAAAAAGGAGATAGAATCTGCCTATATATGCCAATGGTTCCTGAATTAGCAATAGCCGTTTTGGCTTGTGCAAGAATTGGAGCTATTCATTCAGTAGTATTTGCTGGATTTTCTTCAAAATCATTATCCGACAGAATTAATGATGCAGATTGCAATATCCTGATTACTGCAGATGGCGGATTTAGAGGTGCAAAAATCACTCCTTTAAAAGATATTTCAGATGAGGCAATGCAAACCACACCTTCAATAAAAAAATGCATAGTTTTAGAACGTACAAAAAATACAGTTTCTATAAAAAATGGTAGAGATGTTTGGTGGCATGATGAAATGAAAAAAGTTACTTCTAACTGTCCAATTGAAATAATGGATGCAGAATCCCCACTCTTTATTTTATATACTTCTGGCTCAACAGGCAAACCTAAAGGGATTCAGCATTCAACGGCGGGATATATGATTTATACTGAATACAGTTTTAGAAATGTTTTTCAATACAATGAAGGTGATATTTACTGGTGTACTGCCGATATTGGTTGGATTACTGGGCACTCATATATAGTCTACGGTCCGCTTTTAGCAGGTGCAACAACAATGATGTTTGAAGGAGTCCCTTCTTACCCTGATGCAGGAAGATTTTGGCAAATTATTGAGGAAAACAAAGTCAATATTTTTTATACTGCACCTACTGCTATTCGAGCTTTGGAAGCGAAAGGATTGGATTTTGTAAAGCCTTATGATTTGTCATCATTAAAAGTTCTAGGTACAGTTGGAGAGCCTATAAATGAAGATGCCTGGCATTGGTATGACAAAGAAATTGGAAAAGGGAACGCTCCTGTTGTAGATACTTGGTGGCAAACAGAAACAGGAGGAATTATGATTTCAAATTTAGCAGGAGTTACTTCAGCCAAACCTACTTTTGCTACACTTCCACTTCCTGGAATTCAACCTTGTTTATTAGATGAAAAAGGGGAAGAAATTGAAAGGAATTCTGATGAAGGTAAATTATGTATAAAATTTCCTTGGCCTTCAATAGCTCGGACAATTTATGGTGATCATAAAAGATTTAAAGAAACTTATTTTTCCACTTTTCCTAAAAAATATTTTACTGGAGATGGAGCGTTAAGGGATGAAAATGGAATGTATCGGATTACGGGAAGAGTAGATGATGTAATAATTGTTTCAGGGCATAATTTAGGAACTGCAGAAATTGAAAGTGCAATGAATGAACACGACAATGTTTGTGAAACAGCTGTTGTTGGCTTCCCTCATCCTATTAAAGGAAATGGCGTTTATGCCTATGTGATTTGCCATAATAAACTGCAAAATGAAGATGATATTAAAAAAGAAATAAATGATTTGGTAACTAAAAATGTAGGGCCTATTGCTAAAGCAGATAAAATTCAGTTTGTAAGTGGATTGCCAAAAACTCGATCAGGAAAAATTATGAGAAGAATTTTAAGAAAAATTGCTGAAGGAGACACTCAAAATTTGGGAGATACAAGCACGCTATTAGATCCATTAGTTGTAGATAAAATCAAAAATTCAGTACAATAACTATTTTATAAATCAGTTTACTTATTTTTGCACCTATGTCCGATAGTTTAATAATCATCCCAACATATAACGAAAAAGAGAATATAGAAAAGATAATTCATAAGATTTTTTCTTTAGAGAAATCTTTCCATATTTTAATTGTTGATGATGGTTCTCCTGATGGAACGGCAAATATTGTTAAAATTTTACAAAAGGATTATTCTAAGAAATTACACATTAAAGAGAGGACTGGGAAACTTGGTTTAGGAACTGCTTATATTCATGGATTCAAATGGGCATTGCAAAAAGATTACCAATTTATTTTTGAGATGGATGCTGATTTTTCACACAATCCTGATGATTTAATTCGCCTATACAATGCAAATGCAAATGAGGGTGGAGATTTATCTATTGGCTCACGATATGTAAAAGGGGTAAATATTGTAAATTGGCCAATGACTCGTTTACTCATGTCATTTTTTGCGTCAAAATATGTGAAATTTGTTACAGGAATGCCAATACATGATTCAACTGCAGGATTTAAATGTTATAAACGAAAAGTTTTAGAAACCTTCAATTTTGACAAAATCCTTTTTGTAGGTTACGCCTTTCAAATTGAGATGAAATTCAAAGCCTGGAAATATGGATTTAATGTTGTTGAAGTTCCTGTAATATTTACTGACAGAACTGAAGGAACATCAAAAATGAGTGGAGGTATATTTATGGAAGCTGTAATTGGGGTAATCCAAATGAAACTCAAAAGTTTTTTTAGAAACTGGAAAAGATAAACAATGTTAAAACTTATTAAAAACGCACAACTTGTAAATGAAGGAAGGATTTACAAAGCAGATGTATTGATTGAAGATAAGATAATCAAACAAATTGCTACTGAAATTAACATTGAAGTTGAGCACATTATTGATGCTGAAGGTTTGCATTTAATTCCTGGCGTAATTGATGACCAAGTACATTTCAGAGAGCCAGGATTAACACACAAAGCAAATATTTACACTGAAAGCAAAGCGGCAATTGCTGGTGGAATCACTTCATTTATGGAAATGCCAAACACAAATCCTCAAACCTTAACACAAGAATTGTTAGAAGATAAATACCAAATTGCAGCTGAAACTTCAATTGCTAATTACAGTTTTTTTATGGGTGCCAGTAATGACAATTTAGACGAAGTACTCAAAACTGATCCCAAAAAAGTTGCGGCAATTAAAATATTTATGGGTTCTTCAACTGGAAATATGTTAGTGGACAACAAAAATGTTCTAGAAAAAATTTTTTCTAAATCATCAATGTTAATTGCAGTGCATTGTGAAGATGAGAAGACAATACAAAAAAATACAATTGCCGCAAAAAAGAAGTTTGGAGAAGAAGTACCCATTAGCGAACACCCAAATATAAGAAGTGCTGAAGCATGTTTTAAATCTTCTTCAATGGCTGTAGAGCTTGCAAAAAAGTACAATACTAGGCTTCATGTTTTTCATCTTTCAACAGAAAAAGAAATAGACCTTTTTGATAATTCTATTCCGCTAAAAGATAAAAACATTACAGCTGAGGTTTGCATACATCACCTTTGGTTTGATAAGAGTCAATATGCTAAAAAGGGAACACTTATAAAATGGAATCCTGCTGTAAAAAAAGAAAGTGATAGAAATGCGTTATTCCAGGCATTACTAGATGATAAATTGGATGTAATTGCAACCGATCATGCCCCACATACTTTGGAAGAAAAATCAAACACATACTTTAACGCACCATCAGGAGGCCCAATTGTACAACACGCTTTGCCTGCAATGCTAGCTTTTGTTAAGCAAGAAAAAATAAGCCTTGAAAAAGTAGTAGAAAAAATGTGTCATAATCCTGCAGTTTGCTTTAAAGTAGAAAATAGAGGCTTTATTCGCGAGGGTTATTTTGCGGATTTAGTTTTGGTAGATTTGGAAAAACCTTGGGAGGTAAATAAAGACAATATTTTATATAAATGTGGTTGGTCACCTTTTGAAGGCGAAACCTTTAATGCACAAATTACACATACTTTTGTGAACGGACATATTGCCTATGAGTATGGAAGATTTGATGAAGCCAGCAGAGGAATGCGTCTCACTTTTGATAGATAAAAACTAAAAAAGGCACCCAAATGGATGCCTTTTTTTAATTTCTCAGAATAAAAATTCTTATTCTTGATCGTCTCCTGAATGATCGTGATCGTCTCCTGAATGATCATGATCGTCTCCTGAATGATCATGATCGTCTCCTGAATGATCGTGATCTACATGAGCTTCAGAAGCAGCTTTAGGCGCACAACAAGAGTGATCTGCCAAACAAGCACCTCCTTCTACATGACATCCAACAGCTTCAGATACCTCTTCAACAGCTACATCAGTAGCTGCTCCTTCAGTTGTTGAAGCGCCACCACAAGCTGCAAATGCAGAAAGTGAACCTGCAACTAATAAATACATTAACTTTTTCATCTTAAATATTTTATTTGATTAATAATTACGACAAAGGTACATCTTTAATCTGTACTAGAACTTACTCAGCAACTTCTTCTGTAAATTCCGCTTCTTCAGCAACAGCAGTAGTGTCTTCAACAACTTCTTCAGCAGCTACCTCCTCAACAACAACTTCCTCAACAACAGTTGCTTCAGTTGCTGTTTCTCCACCTCCACATGCTGTGAATGCGAACATTGTTCCTGCAAAAAATAAATACATTAATTTTTTCATCTTAAATTTTGTTTGATTAATAATTAGGGCAAATATACACAAATCAGTGCAGTAAATACAATACCTTTGTATTGTGAAAAATTATTTGTTTATACTTATTTGCTTATTATTTTCTTGTAGCAATTCTGATGAAAAAAAAATACCTGAGAATGTCTTATCGAAAAATACCTTTGAAAGTATCTTAAAAGAAATTCATTTGGCAGAAGCAACTTTTGAATTACATAAAACAAAAGGAATGGGTAAAGCAAAAAATGAATTAGCAAATTATTATCAAAATATCTACTCAGAATATACTATTTCAGAAGAAGAATTTAAGTTAACTTTAGAGTATTATTCAAATCACCCTGAAAAGTTAGAAAAAATTTATGACAAAGTTTTAGAAGAGTTGATAAAGGAAAGGACTACTTTAAATCCTTAATATACCAATCAGCATACTTTTTTATTGTAGCATCAATGTCCGTGAAATTAAAGTTGATAAACTCTTTAATTTTAGCAGTTGAAAAAGAACTATTTGTCATTGCACTATTAGCTGTTTCTCTAGTTATTAATGCTTTATTTCCCAAAATATATGAACGCATAGATTCCATTCTCCAAGCAATTTCTTTTAAAAATTGAGTTACTTTTATAGTCGCTTTGGGTTTATTAAAAGTAACTGCAATCCTATCAAAACAATCGCGATATTTTAAGTTAGCACCATTTACAATAAAGCGTTCATTCTTTACATCAGAAAATAAAAGAGCAACTAAAGAATTAGCAACATCTACAACATCTACATAACCCGTACTACCTGCAGTATAAAATTTCAAGCCTGAATGTATCTTTTGGAAAATTTGTGAACTTCCTTTTTTCCAATCTCCAGGGCCAAGGATTACTGATGGATTTACAATAACAACATTCAAACCCTCCTGAGTTGCGCGCCAAACTTCTTGCTCAGCATAATATTTACTAAGCGCATAATTACTATCCAATTTTGTTGCTTTAAAATAACATTCTTCATCAATAATACCTTCAGTAGAATTACGCCCCAAAGCTGCAATAGAACTTATAAATCCTACTTTTTTAACTCCTGAAGTCAAAGCCACATTCATCACATTTGCAGTCCCTTCAATATTTACTTTTTTCAAAAGTTCAGCATCAGTAGGTTGAAAAGAAACGACAGCAGCACAGTGTAAAACTTGCTCACAATTTTGCATTCCATTTTCTAAAGATGGAATATCATTAATATCACCTACAACCCAATTTATCTTCTCAAATAAATCCTCAGCATTGTAATGTTTAAAAATATTTTTGCAAATAATTAAAGAAGAAGAATTTCTTTTAAGCGCTTTGAATTGCTCTCCCTTTTGAGATAATTCAAGTAAAATATGCGAACCAACAAGTCCAGTTCCTCCAGTAACAAATATCATAAGGCAAAGATAGGGGAATAGATTTTAGATATTAGATATTAGACATCAGATTTAGAATAATTGTCTATTTTTGACAAAAATTATAAGAAATGAATTTTGTAGAAGAATTAAAATGGAGAGGAATGATACACGATATCATGCCGGGAACGGAAGATCAATTTGAAAAAGAAATGACTTCTGCCTATATTGGTTTTGATCCTACTGCTGATTCCCTACACATTGGAAGTTTAGTTCAGATTATGATTTTAGTTCACTTACAAAAATGCGGACATAAACCTTTTGCTTTAGTTGGGGGTGCTACTGGAATGGTAGGTGATCCTTCAGGAAAAAGTAAGGAGCGCAATTTGTTGGACGAAAAAACTCTAATCCGTAATTTAACATCTGTACAAAAACAATTGGAACAATTTTTGGATTTTGATTGTGGAGCAAACTCCGCTGAAGTAGTAAATAATTACGATTGGTTTAAGGAGTTTAATTTCTTGGATTTTATGCGTGATGTTGGGAAACATATGTCAGTAAACTATATGATGGCAAAGGATTCTGTAAAAAGTAGGCTGGAAACAGGAATGAGTTTTACCGAATTTTCATACCAATTAGTGCAAGGTTATGATTTTTACTGGCTTTGGAAAAATAAAAATTGTAAAGTACAATTAGGCGGGTCTGACCAATGGGGTAACATCGTAACAGGAACAGAATTAGTAAGAAGAAAAGGAGGAGGGAAAGCATTTGCTGTAACTACTCCTCTTATTAAAAAAGCAGACGGAGGTAAGTTCGGGAAAACTGAAAGTGGTAATGTTTGGTTGGACAAAACAAAAACATCTTCTTACAAATTCTACCAATTTTGGTTAAATTCTACTGATGATGACGCTAAAAATTACATTAAAATTTTGACCTTATTGTCGCAAGAAGAGATTGCTAAACTAACAACAGAACATGAAGAGGCCCCTCATTTGAGGCTTTTACAAAAAGTAATTGCTGAGGAAGTAACTACAAGAGTACATAGTAAAGAAGATTTGGAAATGGCTATAAAAGCATCCAATATTTTATTTGGGAAATCAACTGCTGAAGACTTAAAAAGTTTGGATGAAGAAACTTTACTTTCAGTTTTTGAAGGTGTACCACAGTTTGAAATGAATAAAGCCGATTTAGGATTAGGAATCTTAGATATATTAGCAGAGAAAACTAAAATTTTTGCAAGTAAAGGAGAGTCAAGAAGAATGATAAAATCAAATGCAGTAAGTATTAACAAAGAGAAAATTACTGAAGATGTTCAACTTACAGAAAATGACTTGTTAAACGGGAAATACATTCTAGCACAAAAGGGAAAGAAGAATTACTTTTTGATTATTGTCTCCTAACACTTTTCAAAGCCTTTGCTAACTCATTGTGTTTTTGGCTGCCGAACATAATATTAAGTCCATTTTTCAGAAAAATTTTTACTCCTTTGTTTCCGCTCACACTATAGGCCTTTCCTTGAAATCCGTATTTAATTCCCCAACCACCATATTCTTTTAGGGGAGAGTATTCCATAGCCTTTATGCTTTCAATATCTTCTATATCAATAGTGTAAGATTTAAAATGAAATGGGAAAAATTGGTAGTACAATCCTTTATTACTGACTTTAATTCTTAACTCAAATAAATAAAAAATCAAGGGCAGGATAAATCCAATTAACACATAGTTTAAATTAATTTCATTTTCATCAAAAGGACCAAAAGACATAATTGGGAACGATAATAAAATAACCCACAACCACCATTGAGTAAATTTTTGGTTTTCTTCAAATAGGTATTTCATTATTTCATTAATTTTTGAGACTTCATAACATTAGGAGTTGGCAATTGACAAGTCTTATTCTCACACACATAAATCATAGTTGCACCTTGAACAAATTTTTCTTGCAATAATTCCATTTCACTGCGATCAAAACTACCCAAAAATAACTTATTTGGCACATATTTTTTATTCAACTCTAATGCCTTAGCATGCGCATCTTTCCCTACAATTGCTAATTCATAAAAAGGGACAATCTCTTTTAACATAAGAGTAGCATAGTTGGCATATCCAGTTGCATATTTTTCCATATCAGGTTTTACATTATTGGCCATAATGATTGCCTTTTGTTTATAAATCCTGTTATCCAAAAGCGTACCTATATCGTACAAAACATTTGCCATTATCGAATTAGAAGCAGGAATTACATTGTCGTTAATTTCCATTTTTCTGGCAACTAATTCAGGATCCAACTTGGAAGTAAAATAGAACATCCCAGAATTTTTATCGTAAAAATTTTCCAAAGCATAAGCTACTAATTGATTAGCTCTGCTTAACCAAACTTCATCAAAAGTAGCTTCGTATAGGCGAATAAATGCCGAGCTTACAATAGCATAATCTTCCAAATAAGCATTAATTGTTGAGCGTCCATCTTTGTAAGAATGCCACAGTTTCCCATTCTTTTGCAATTGAGTATTGGCTATGAAATTTGCATTCTTTAAAGCCACTTCCAAATGTTGGTTTTCGCCAAAGGTCATGTAGGCATCCACATATCCTTTTAGCATTAATCCATTCCAAGAAGTTAAGGACTTATCATCCAGCCCTGGGCGAATGCGTTTAGCTCTTTCTGCCATCAAAACAGTTTTCCAATTTACTATTTTAGCCTCTAGTTCTGAAACTAAAATTTTATGCTTTTTAGCAATTTGCACTTTGGTTTTATTCCTTAATAAAATGTAATTTCCATGTTCCCAAAGTCCTTTAGAGTTTATATTGTAATAGTCCTTAAAAATTTCAAAATCCTCACGGATAAAGAGTTTTAATTCTGTTTCATTCCATACATAAAATTTCCCCTCCTCTCCCTCGCTATCGGCATCAAGGGCAGAATAAAATGCTCCATTTTCTGCCAATAATTCTCGTTCAATAAAATCAAGCGTTTCAAAAACCACCTCTTTATATAATGGCTTTTTAAATTTCAGATACCCATCCGCATACAAGCTTACAAGCTGCCCATTATCATAAAGCATCTTTTCAAAATGGGGAGCTTTCCATAATTTGTCAACCGAATAGCGTGCGAACCCTCCTCCAATCTGGTCATAAATTCCACCAAAAGCCATCTTTTCCATAGTAAGTTCAACATGGTCTAATACCTCTTTGTTATTGGAAAGATGAGCATATTTTAGTAAAAAATGATAAGCGTTTGGCATAGGAAATTTTGGAGCACCATTGCTTCCTCCATCTCTATTATCAAAGCGTTCATAGCAATGGCTAACCATATTATTCAAATCCTTCCAAGTAAAATTAACCTCTTCAGTATTCAGGCCAATATTTTCAACTTCTTGTATTCCTTTTGTAAGCCTATCTGCAAATTCAATAACTCTATTGGGTTCCTTTTTATAGGTATTTGCTAATCCTAGAATTTGCTTTTTCCAATCTTCTTTTTTGAAATAAGTGCCTCCCCAAAATGGTTTTCCATTTGTTAAGGCCACACAATTAAGTGGCCAACCCCCTCTTTGGTTCATGAGCTGTACTGCTGTCATATATATCTGATCAATATCAGGCCTCTCCTCCCTGTCTACTTTAATGCAAATAAAATTATCATTCATAATTTTTGCTACCTCAGCATCCTCAAAACTTTCATGTTCCATTACATGACACCAATGGCAAGCAGAATATCCAATACTAATCAATAGTAACTTTCCCTCTGATTTTGCTTTATCCAAAGTGAGCTCATTCCAAGGATGCCAATCCACAGGATTATGAGCATGTTGTAATAAATAAGGACTTGTTTCATTTAATAAGGCATTTGTATATTCGTGTGTTTTTTCCACAGTTTTAGTTTCTTGTTGTTGGCTATTGCAACTTAATGAAAGAAATTAACATATTGCTACTAAATGAGTGTACTTCATTATTATTGCTAAATGGTTATTTAAGAAGTAGTCACTTTATTAAATGTGTTGTATGCGATAAATGTAGCGAAAAATAACCAATTCAACAAATAACAGATTTTAGAGTAACTTATTTGCGGTGTAGTTTAATGTGCCTTTGCGTAATTTGCAAAGAAATGAGGAATTGTTTCTATGCCTTTCAGGTAATTAAAAATCCCATAATGCTCATTTGGCGAGTGGATAGCGTCCGAATCCAAACCAAAACCAAGCAAAATTGATTTAACACCTAATTCTGCTTCAAACAAAGCAACAATAGGAATAGATCCCCCGCTTTTAACGGGGACAGGTTTCTTACCGTATGTCGTTTCCATGGCCGTGCTTGCCGCAACATAAGCAGGAATATCAGTAGGAGAAACATAAGGTTCTCCACCATGATGTGGAGTGACTTTTACATTTACACTTTTGGGTGCGATACTTTTAAAGTAATCAGAAAATAATGTAGTAATTTCTTCATCAGATTGATTAGGAACCAAACGCATGGAAATTTTTGCATAGGCTTTTGAAGCGATTACTGTTTTTGCACCTTCGCCAGTATATCCTCCCCACATTCCGTTTACATCTAAAGTAGGGCGAATTCCAGTACGCTCCATTGTTGTGTATCCTTCTTCCCCATGAACATCCGATAAATCCAATGCTTTTTTGTATTTATCTAATGAGAAAGGGGCTCGTGCAATATCTTCTCTTTCCTCTGCTGAAAGCTCCACTACATTATCATAAAATTTTGGAATTGCAATATGATTATTTTCATCTTTCATTTTTGAAATCATTTCACATAAAATATTGATAGGATTCGCAACTGCTCCTCCATATAGTCCTGAATGTAAATCTCTATTTGGACCTGTAACTTCTACCTCCAAATAGCTCAGACCTTTCAGTCCAGTTGTGATGGATGGTGTATCGTTTGCAATAATTCCTGTATCTGAAATTAAGATGGCATCACAATTTAACCTTTCCTTATTTGATTTTACAAAAACACCTAAATTTTCAGAGCCTACTTCTTCCTCTCCCTCAATCATGAACTTTACATTACATGGTAAAGTATTAGTATTCATCATCAATTCAAAGGCTTTTACATGCATGTAAAATTGTCCCTTATCATCACAAGCCCCTCTTGCAAAAATTGCTCCTTCTGGGTGAATATCTGTTTTTTTAATTACTGGCTCAAATGGTCCGCTTGTCCATAATTCTAATGGGTCAGCAGGTTGCACATCATAATGTCCGTACACCAAAACCGTTGGTAAATTGGTGTCAATAATTTTCTCTCCATAAACGATAGGATAGCCTTCCGTTTTACAGATTTCAATATTATCAGCCCCTGCATCCTTCATTGCTTTTGCTACTGCATCCGCACAGTTTAGCACATCCACTTTATAAGCAGGATCAGCTGAGATAGATGGTATTTTTAAAAGTTCAATTAATTCATTAATGAACCTGTCCTTGTTTTCGTTTATGTAATTATTTATGTGTTCCATTTTCTTATTTTATTAAAATATTTCCAGTCATTTCTGTTGGGATTTCAATGCCCATTATCTTTAAAATAGTAGGAGCAATATCTCCTAATTTTCCGTTTTCTATTTTTTCAAAACCTGTATTAAGTGCAAAGCACGGAACCAAGTTAGTACTGTGTGCTGTATTAGGACTTCCGTCAGGGTTTATGGCAAAATCAGCATTTCCATGGTCGGCAATTATGATAAAAGCATAGTCATTTTTTAAGCCTGCCTCTACCACTTTTTGCGTGCAATTATCTACTATTTCTACTGCTTTTGTAATTGCTAAAAAATCGCCAGTATGCCCAACCATATCTGGGTTTGCAAAATTCAAACAAACAAAATCAGTTTCTCCTTTTTCTAATTCTGCAACAATAGTTGAAGTTACTTTAGGAGCACTCATTGAAGGTTGTAAATCGTAAGTTGCTACTTTTGGAGAGTTAACCATTAATCGTTTTTCTCGAATAAATTCTGCTTCTCTACCTCCTGAAAAGAAGAAAGTAACATGAGGATATTTTTCAGTTTCTGCAATTCTTAATTGTGATTTATTATTGCGTTCCAATACCTCACCTAAAGTGTTTTTTATGTTGTACTTATTGTAAATTACATTTACTTTTTGGTAAGTAGCGTCATAATTAGTCATTGTTGTATAATGCAGATTCAAAGTGTTCATCCCAAATTCTGGGATATTAGTTTGTGTTAAAGCAATCGTAATTTCTCTACATCTATCCGTCCTAAAATTAAAACAAATTACCGCATCACCTTCTTGTATTTTGGAAATAGGATTCCCATATTTATCTATACTAACAATTGGCTTGATGAACTCATCCGTTATTCCATTTTCGTAAGATTGCCTAATGCTTTCTGATAAATTTTGTGACTTTTCACCTTTACCATTTACCATTAAATCATAAACTAATCTTATCCTCTCCCATCTTTTGTCTCTATCCATAGCATAATACCTTCCACAAACGGAAGCAATTTTTGCGCCACATAAATTCTGCTCTAATTCTTGAATAAATCCTTTTCCACTTTTTGGATCGCAATCTCTACCATCCGTAAAAGCATGAACAAATACATTTTTAACTTCAGATTCATTTGCTAATTTGCATAATTTATACAAGTGATTTTTATGTGAATGAATTCCTCCATCAGAAACTAAACCTATTAAGTGTAAAGGTTTATTATGTTGTTTTGCATAAGTAAAAGAGGCTTTTAAGCTTTCCATTTCTGCAATGGAATTATCTTCACAGGCAATATTAATTTTTGCTAAATCCTGATACACAATTCTGCCTGCACCAATATTTAAATGTCCCACTTCAGAATTTCCCATTTGACCTTTTGGCAAGCCTACATATTCTCCAAAGGTTTTGAGTTCACAATTAGGATAATCAGCATAAAGAACATCAACAAAAGGAGTATTTGCATGGTGTATAGCGTCAGACTTAGTTTTGTCACCATGTCCCCAACCATCCAAAATAATAAGTGCCATTTTTTTGCCATTCATACTCACAAGCAAAGATAAGGTTTAGGAAATCATTTAATGTATAAAAAAATCAAAAAAATGAAGATATTAAAGGCCAAACTAATATTATGAAAGTTAAGGCAAAAAACACTCCTATGTTGATAGCAAGTAACGCTTTTTTATATTCTATTTTAAAAATATAAGCGGCAATGGTTCCAATATAAGCTCCTGTAAATGGTAAAGGAATCATTACAAAAATTAATAGCCCAATAGCTCCATATTTTTGAACTACTGCTCCTGTTTTTCTTCTAGCGCGTAACGACAAATAAATTGCAGCCTTTCTATACCATTTACTCTTCAAAAAATGATTGTTAAAAAACTCTATTACCCGATAAAAAAGCGGAAACACTAATAGGTTTGCAGATAATGCAATTATAAAAACCCAAATAAGAGTTAAATCTGTATGCTCAATACCATATGGAATACCTACACGAGCCTCACCAAAAGGAGAAAAGCTGATTAAGAAAGTAAATATAATATCTTTAAGCATTGCTGAAATTTAAGGTGGCGAATGTAAGGGATTTGCTTCTAATTTCCTCTCATTTAAACTATTAAAAAAAGTATCTTTTATTTTCCGATTTCATTGTAAAAACTATTTTTCATAGTCTGATGTATTACATTTTCTTTTCCAAGTCTTTCAGGATGAAACTGAACTGCAATCATAAAAGGGTGAAAAGATTTTTTCATTACTACTGCTTCAGGAATTCCGTCAAAAGCACGAGCAATAACGCGTAAATGATTGGGCATAATTTTAAGCCCCTGATGATGCAAAGAGTTGACCATAATTGTATCTGTATTATGTGGAAAAATTAAAGAACACGTATCAGTCAAAACTATTTTATGATCTACTTCTCCATTGTTTCTATGAATAACTTCTGTGCCAATTTCAGCTGGAATATCACCATATAGCGTTCCTCCACTAGCTACATTCATCATTTGCATTCCTCTACAAACACCAATTAATGGCACTTTATTTTTAAATGCAAAGTCAAATAATTTGCGTTCAAGCGTATCTCTACTTAAATCAAAATCTCCACAAACTGTCAAATTTACGGTATCATTATATTGTAAAGGATTGATGTCTTCTCCTCCCGTTAAAATGATTCCATCAGCCAATGCCAATATAGAATCTGTATTTTTTATGGTGTAAGCGTCTAGAATAATCGTGTTGTCATTTTCCATCCATTTTACATAGTTTTCAGATGCTTTAGATAGAATAATTGTTTTTAACTCTCTTTTTTGACAAGAGCTGAAAATAGTAATTATTAGTATAAATAGAGTGTTTTTAGTCATTATTGTGCGATTTTTAGTCATTCTTGTACATTTTTTATCAATTTTAAATTTAAATACAAATGTTTAGCAAAATGAAAACCAATCAAAATACTATATTTTTACACAAAAATGCAATAATTTACACCAAACTTAACATTTCTAACATTATTTCATCATTTTCCCACTTTTTTTCAATATTTGGTATTTTCATAATTTCTTCCATCATTTTTTCTTGTTTCATTCCAATTTGCCAAGCATCAGCATAAGGAATATTAGTAAAACTAACCATAGAATAAAGTGGAATCCATTTATCAGGATATAAATTAGAAAATTTCTTTTCTATTTCTTTCTGTAGTAAAAATTTAGGATCAGCTGTATTATCACGCATTACAATAAAATTCTGCATAGACAGATCCTGTAATCCATCACCGTTAGGCTTCCTACTTTTAGAATATTCTTCAAAGCAAGACTTTAAATCATCTCCATGCTTATCTAGTAATTCATCTAATATTCTACAATCCTCAAGACTTGCATTCATGCCTTGTCCGTAAAACGGCACCGTTGCATGAGCAGCATCCCCAATTAACACTACAGTATCTTTTATATGCCAGGGATAAGTTTTTATAATTCCTAAGCCAGAAGTAGGATTAGCAATCCACTGTTCATATAAATCAGGGACTAAATCTAAAAAATCAGGAAAAATCGTTCTGAAATAATGTTCTACCTCTAATTTTGAATTTAGACCTTCAAAAGATTTCTCTCCTTTTTTAGGCGCAAATAAAGTGCAAGTAAAACTGCCATCCAAATTAGCTAATGCAATAAGCATAAACTCTCCTCTTGGCCAAATATGTAAAGCATTCTTATCTAATAAAAAAGTTCCGTTTTTATCTGGAGGAATATGTAACTCTTTATAGTCATGTTCGATTTTATTATAACTATAGTCATGATCATGTTGCACTACCATTTGCTTCCTAACGGATGAAAAAGCCCCATCAGCTCCAATTATCAAATCAGATGTGACAGTTTGCTTTTGATTTGTATTAGTGTTTTCAAAAACTACACTTGACTGCTCAAGGTTAGCTGCTACGCATTTCTCATTAAAATAAAGATTCGCTCCATTTTTTGCAGCCAATTTCATCATTAGTACATTTAATTGTGCCCTTGATACAGAATAAATTGCCTGACCATCATTTCCGTAAAGTTGCTCTGTTAAATTACCTTTATCATCATGCATTATTCGTTTATACATAGGTGTAGCAATTTTCATTACCTCAGAATCAACACCAACCTTTTTTAATGCAGTCAAACCCCTTTTTGAAAGTGCTAAATTGATAGACTTCCCAGCAGTAATAATCTCTGAACGTAAGTCATTTCTTCTTTCAAAAATAGAAACATGATGCCCTCTTTTGGTTAAATATAAAGCACATAATGAACCTGCTAATCCAGCTCCTACAATTGTAATATTCTTTTGCATTATAATTCTTCTTTTAGGATATTATAAAAATTAAACACATCCTGAAAACTATTGTAAAGTGGAATAGGGGCCACACGAATTACATCCGGCTCTCTCCAATCCGCAACAACTCCTTTTTCTGTAATGGAATCAAACAAAGGTTTATTTCCATTTTTAACTCGAATAGAAAGCTGACAACCTTTTTCTTCTGGTGTAATAATTTCTATTGTATCTGTATCGATTGTGTTCAATAAATACAATAAGTAATTTGTTAATTCCTTAGATTTTGCAACTAACTTATCCATTCCCACCTCATCAAAAATAGATAAAGAAGCGCGAATTGCTGCTAATGATAAAATTGGAGGGTTACTCAATTGCCATCCCTCAGCTGTTTGTATAGGACTAAAACTATCTGGCATTTTAAATCTATCCTCTTTGTTGTGCCCCCACCAACCTGCAAAACGGTTAAGATTTGTAGCATGATGTTTTTCATGTACAAAAGCTGCTGCTACAGATCCAGGACCCGAATTCAAGTATTTATAAGAACACCAAACAGCAAAATCAACTCCCCATTTATGCAGTTCTAATTTAATATTTCCAGCTGCATGAGCCAAATCAAAACCAACATTTATTCCTTTTGCATGTGCTAATTTTGTAATGTTTTCAAAGTCAAAAACCTGACCCGTATAGTAGTTTACTCCTCCCAACATAATAAGTGAAATTTCATCTCCTTCACGCTCAATTATTGTTTGAATATCTTCTGTTCTAATTGCAAACTCTCCATCTCTTGGTCTTAATTTTATTAAAGTATTTGCTGGAGAAAATCCATGATGTTTTAGCTGAGATTCTACTGCATAAATATCCGATGGAAAAGCATCTCCTTCAATGATAATTTTATATCGTTTTTCACTTGGTCTGTAAAAAGAAACCATCAGTAAATGCAGGTTAACCGTAAGCGTATTCATAGCGACTACCTCAGCTGGTTTTGCACCTACAATTTTAGCATAACTCTCGGTTAAAAACTCGTGATAAGGCATCCAAGGATTTTTAGCGTGAAAATGTCCTTCCACTCCAAAAGTAGCCCAATCTTCCAACTCCTGATTTAAATATTCCTTTGTTCGTTTAGGCTGCAATCCGAGTGAGTTTCCACACATATAAATATGCTCATCTCCATTTTTCTGTAATGGTATATGAAATTCATTTCTGTAATTCTTCAATGCATCTTTTGCGTCTAACTCTAAAGCAAATTCTGCTGTATTTTTATAATTCATATATCTTGTAAATTATGGGCCTGCTTGGCGCTGCATCAGAAAAAAATGCAGGAATTTGCAGATTTAATAGATAGGCTCCATCTTCCACAGAAGAAGGAACAAAAATCATTTCTGTTATGGTTTTGGTTTGGGCGTCCAGGTTAAACTCTTTATCTTTTGTTTCCCAAAATATATTATGAGTCGATAAGTGTCCATCATCAAACAATCTATCTACTGATGGAATATCTACTAGCAAATGTTGCACTCCTAAACTCACTAAATACTCCATTGCATCTATACTAAAAAAAGCAGGTGTTTCTTTCATATAGTCTCTACTTAACTTTTCTTCAGAATTAGGTAGTGTGCGTATAATAATTCCTTTTAACAACTCAATATTGACTCCTTTGAGTTGAATTTCCAAATCTTGTTTTGTAATTACTAAATCTTCTTTATTTAATGCAGGAGTATAATTTTCATTGGTACTTTTTGGAGTTACTGAAACCAAAGTTGAAGGAATCATTTCTTCTTTTAAAGAAGATAAAATTGAAATTCTTTCATTAGTAATATGACCAATGCACTCAGTATGTGTTCCGTTACAATGTGTAGTAAAACTATAAGTTTCAAAATTGCAAGGGCCTCCTTTGCGAGTATCTCCAATAAATTGCCCGTCTTGATATGCAGAGGAAGTAGCTTTATCTACTCCATAAGTGTTTGGTTGTTCTCCATTAAAATAAAGTGGAATAGAAATATCCATTCCTCTAGAAAAGTCTACTTCTATTTTCTCCCCTCCTGTGTATATAAGTGCTTTCATTTATATAAAATCTTCTTTTTTGCCTAGCCAATCTAATACATTTTTATTGCTTATATCACTTCCTTCTTGTTCTGTTAAAACTCCTATTTCTACAGCATAGTCTAAAACTCTTCCTGGATATGAAGTGCCTATACCCTCCATCTCTCCTAAAGGAAAAGGATCATCTAACCCCAGTATTATTTGGCTAGCCCCAACTCGCTTTTTTAGCAGCTCTAAAGTGTGAGTATCATGTACTAATGTGTCGAAATATAAATTTTTGTGTCCTAAAGTTTTTCTAGGGTCTTGCAATTTTTCAAAAAGATCTGGGCGACCATCAAAACCTTGTATTCTTCTTCCATAATTAGCTATTCCTAGCATACCTCCATGTGCAAAACTAGTTCTTAGATTTGGATATATGTTTGGTAAATCTCTAAGAGTAAAGAGATGCAATGTGTCAGCACATTGTGCCATCATCCAAACTAAATGAAATCTCCAATATTGGTTTTTTAAAGCAACCATTTTCTCTCCATCGTAAGGATGAATTTGAATAGCTAATCCATATTCATTAGCTAATTCAAATATCGGATCAACATCTGCTTCAGCAACAGACAGCCATTCTTGATTTGCATTTAAAAAATGTGTAGGCAGACAAAGCAATTTTAAGCCAAGTATATTAACACATCTATCTATTTCCTTAAGAGCCTGTTCTACATATAATGGTTGGACCACAAACCCACAAGTAAACTTTTCAGGATAATCACTTTGAATAGAAGCGTTGAAATCATTTTGAAAACGAATTCCATCAGCACAATCTTGCTTTTCCCATCCATTACAGTATAACTGTGAAAGACATAACATAACACCGTGATCGATATTATATTGATTCATCCATTCTATTTTTTCTTTAACGAAAAAGCCAGTGCCATTAATTGGTCTGGACCAATCTCCTTGCCTCATAAACTTTTTGTCTTCATCAATCCAAAAAAGTTTCTTCTTCTTCATGAAAGCGGGAATCTGAGAAGGCTCTGGCAGTATATGTCCATGTCCATTTATTCGCATAATATCATTTTAATTTTCTTCAATAATTTCATTATATTTTAGATTGCTTTTCTAATAACTGCATATTTTAAACATAATAAATTAAAGCCCACAACTATTAATCTATATATTTTTTATCACTTTCCATAATTTCTCCTGTTTTAGGACAAGTTCTTAACTTTTCATTAGAATAAAACCTCTTGAAAACAGGCAAAAAATCCTTTTCTACGTTTGTTAGATGAAAATATTCTTCATAAAGTAGTTCGTTAGCAGTATCAGAAAACCACATTAATCCGTCTTTGTGTTTTGTCGTTCTTTTTCTTTCAATTACCAATCCAATAGAACCTTCTGATCTAACCGGTGAATGTGGTATCTTTGGTGGTAACAAAAACATTTCTCCTTCTTTAATTTCATGCTCAACCAATTTTCCGCCTTGCTGTGTTTTTACAATAATATCCCCTTCAATTTGGTAAAAAAGCTCTTCTGTCTCATTATAATGATAATCTTTTCTTGCATTTGGTCCTGCGACTATCATTACTATATAATCTTCAGATTCAATATAAAGATTTTTATTGCCTACAGGTGGCTTTAACAGATGTCTGTTTTCATCAATCCATTTTTGTAAGTTAAACGGTTTTTTTATTTCCATAATATTTGTTTTAAATAGTTGCTATTACTTTTAATTCTATTGCTATAGGAGTTGGTAAACTCTTTATCTCTATTGTTGTTCTGCAGGGTTGATTATGCTTAAAATACTCTGCGTAAATTTTATTGTAAGTCTTAAAATCATCCTTCATGTTGGTAAGGAAAACTTGAACATCTACAATGTTATCCCAAGATGAACCAGCATCTTCTAAAATAAAACGAATGTTGTCAAAAACAGAATGACATTGCGTTTCAATATCATAACTTTCAATCCCTCCACTTTCATTAAATGTTACTCCTGGAATATCTGTTTGTCCTGCCTTTCTTGGGCCTACTCCTGATAAATATAAAATATTACCTACTTTTCGAGCATGAGGATATAATCCTACCGCGCCAGGCGCTCTATCTGAATTAAATTTCTCTCCGTTCATTTATTTTATTCTTTTATGCATATAATAATGCGGTCCTATATCAGAGATGTCAAACAACTCCCCAACTTCTTGAAATCCTACTGATTGGTAAAAAGGAACCGCTTTAAGACGTGCATTACACCAAAGTAAATCACACTCTTTTGATTTTAGAATCTGAAAAGCTTCATGCATGATCTGTCTGCCATATCCTTTTCGGAGGTAACTAGAATCTGTAGCCATTCCTCTTAATCTGTACGCATTTTTATATCGATTTTTATTTGTTTCTTGACGGTAGAAAGTAGCACAACTCACAATCTTGTCTTCTACAGTAACTCCTAAATGAAAAGTGTTTTTTTCATTATCTCTTTTGTATGAAGTAGTTGAATAATTTTTGCCTTGACGTAGCATTTTATACCTTAAAGGACGAATTGCTTCAGCATCAACTAATTTAATATGTGCAACTTGGTATTCCATTTTAAATTTTAACACAAACATTTTTAGGTTCTGTAAAAAATTGCAGGGATTTAAATCCTCCTTCTCTACCTACACCCGAGTGTTTCATTCCTCCAAAAGGGATTCGTAAATCTCGTAAAAGCCATGTGTTAATCCACACAATTCCAGAGTCAATATTTGCAGCAACTCTGTGGGCTTTACTTATATTTTCGGTAAAGATAGATGCTGATAATCCAT
>Ga0206129_10000534_pt1 | contig 58458 bp, 45 predicted proteins | sample Helgoland_Spring_8_FD_148616 | JGI IMG/M metagenome (GOLD analysis project Ga0206129, IMG submission 148616) | Pelagic subsurface seawater microbial communities from Kabeltonne, Helgoland, North Sea - Helgoland_Spring_Bloom_20160502_2 | ecosystem: Environmental > Aquatic > Marine > Epipelagic ...
TGACTAAAATAATATATTTATAATTAATTTAAAAAATAGGAAAGAATATTTCTAAAAAAACTTAAAGTAATCGATCAAAGAACTGAACCCTATTCTCCTCCCCTTCTAAGTTTATCTATTTTTATGGATTAAAATAAAAAGAGGTGAAGCTCTAGTGAAGCCTAATTGGGAAGTTAAACACCTGCTAATCGGCACATTTAATCCAGAGAAAATATCTGAAGGTGGGGTGTCTGTTAACTATTACTATGGGAGACAAAAAAATCAAACTTGGAAATTATTATCCAATATATTCTGTTGTGATTTAAATCCAAATTCTGAAGATTTTTTTTTCTTACTTAAAAAAAATAAAATTGCTTGTATAGATATGATCACCCAATTGAAAGTTTCTGAAAATAAGATTGACAATATAATTGGCAAAGGTTTTAAAGACACTGAAATAATAAATGGTACCGTTGAAAGAATTTATAATACAATAGCGATACAAAAATTAATTAATGAAAATGTAGGTATTAAAACTTATTCTACATGGGGTAAAGGTCCAAATTTAAGAGAATGGGAACAAGAGATAGAAAAAATTGGAAAATTAATTGCTCTTGTGTCTCCAAGTATGGCCGCTAAAGTACCCAAGGGATCAGTGAAATTTGATTATATGCTTGATGATTGGAAGCAAAAAATAAAACACGTTTGCTAACAAAACCTAAACTGCATTAAAACGCAGTTTAGCTAAACCGTTGTGCTCAATTAAGAAAAAATGAAAAAACAAATTGAATATGCTGGGTTCTGGAAAAGATTTGCGGCAAAAATTATAGATACCTGGAAAAATGAGGATTACATTTTGTTTAATTCACTCAAATCCTCCCCAAAAAAGTTGGATTTCACTCCCCTCTGCTCCACCACACGGGACAAACTCAATTTTTTTGAGATTTGTCCCTTAATACTCTTTACCTGTAATAATTGATGAGAAACATAATTAAACTGGATTTACATTTTTATTAATTGATAGACTTATGAATTAGAAAGAAAACAATATAATTTATATATAGCACAGATTAAGCCCCCAAGTCTAAACTTCGAAATAATAATATATTTTATAGGCAATTATTTTAAATTCCTGAGGTCGTGGACTTATAAAACGCGTTAAATTGATTTAATAAACTGTTTAATATTGTTTTTGCCTTTCTGTCTTCCAATGTAATCAAGTCACTATTACCGAAAAGTGGTGAGACCGAAGAACTATGTTTATTTAATTGCAACTTAGCTATTTTATTATCTATTGTTATGTCTACATTGGTTATCATAACTTCAGTCAGTCCTTTAGTAGAAAGTACGGTTGTTTTATTTTTCATTTTGTTTTAATAGTTTAAAATACATTTAAGAGACTAATCTTCAAACATAAATTTATTTTCCAACAGATATTCTTCCATACTTCCGTAATATTTTGGTGTATTTCTTCCTTGAAATGTAAATTCAATTAATTCCTCATAGTAGTCTTCCTTCACTGAATACTTATTTATGTAAATGACTATTTCCTCAACTAAATAGTCAAAATCAGGGAACTCTTTTACTTCTGATTTAAAAGAGTTACGAATAATTTTTTTAATAATATTTTTAACTTTTTTATAATTTTCTAATTCTATTGTGAAGTAATTAAATAATATTCTTTCAAGCTCAAGTAAACTTATTTTTTCTTTCTTCGATTTTTTAATCATTTGTTCCCAATAAATTATTAGATTGTTTTGACTTGAATTATTTAGGGGATAGTTCTGATTACATTTATTTAATCCAAAAATCCACAATATTTTGGATACATCTTTTCTTCCCTGAATAACTTCATCAAAAATAGGAGGGGTATTTTCTTTCAATTTTTTATATAACCAAAATCTTATGTGTTTTGTAGAAAAAGATGTGTTGATCCCATGTATTTTGTGTAAATCAAACGTCCAATCTGAAACTTCGTTTACCCAATCTTTTTCTATATCAAAATTTAGACATTTACTTACCATATCTTTATAAACGTTCATCTTGAAGTTTTTATCAAATCCCTCTTTTTGATACACTCCTTTTCCCATTCTCCCCCCCCAACATTGAATTTTATGAAAGATGTCAATAATTTCACTATCTGTTGGACTAGAGAAAGATTTGATTTTATTGAATAAATAACTCTCAACTTCTCTCAATGTTTTAAATCCTTCCAGAGGATTATAACTGAGAGGTTGTTTGATAGGTTTTTTACCTTTCCCTGTAACTAAAGTTACAATCCCTTTAATTGAGGGACTATTTTCAATCAAATTATTTGAAAGGTCTTCAAGACCTTTCTTGTAATCTATATCTGGGAAATTTAAAGTTTGATTCATTCCCATTCGTTTTTCTCTTATTTTGGCTTTTGTATTTTTTTTATGTTTGACTTCCTTACCTGAATCATCAATTTTATTAATAGTCATATACATTGTCTTACCACCAATTAAAACCTTTTCACTATTTACTATTTTATTAGTAAAAAATCTTCTTATTTCACTCTTAGACTTAACCACTTTTATAGGTTTGTTCATAATTCAAATTATTTTATAAAACTAATTTACAAAATTATTATCCACCATATATAACTCTTTGGTTTTCATTCAACAATTATCCACCCAAAGTGGACAAAATTTGTCTACCTAAGGATCATAGTAGAAAAAATAATTTTCGAAAAGAGAAGTAACTAAAGTGTGTTATAATTACTAGATTTTCTTCTTATTAAATTTCACTACATTTATTAACTAAAAGTATAAAAATTATAAAAGTAAAATTTACTAGTCTAAGTTGGTTACATAGTAAAAAGGAAGAAGTTATTTTATTTTGGAATGTAGAGGTTAAATTAACCATTGACAATAAACCATACGAACTAAATGTTTATTTTGAGGAGTATTATGAAGATGGTAGTGGAATTGGAAGTGGATTTTTAATCTCAGATTTTGATCTTGTAACTTTATATCATGGGTTGTGGGAAGAAAGAACAAGGGAAAAAAATGTTGAAAAAGAACAAAATCCTTGGATGGTTGGAGAATTTAAAGGAATTGATGAATGAAATGGACTTGGTTTTTGGAGTGAAGAAAGGGTTATTTCTGAAGAAACATTGAAAAGTTTGGATATGGAAATTCAATTATAAAGTAGAAAACAATCTTTATAGGTAATTATCAATAAGGTGTGGAAAACTAATTGAAAGTCCCCATATATCAGAGTTTGTAATTTCAAGCCATTCATCACCCCACTTATCGTTATAATATTTCCCTGGACTGTTTTCAAATTTAGTAAAAATGGAAGTATCTATCGGCTTTGCTTCAGGATATTCATACTCTGCATCTGTTTCCTCATCATAACCATAATAAATATATTTTCTGTATTCTTTTATAAGATCCCATTGAATTTTTTCATCTTCGCTGTTCATAAACTCTTCTAAATATTCTGTTTCTGTATCAAATAATTCACGGTCAGAATTAAACTTTAATGCGGTTAATTTATAATCCCACAATCCGGAGCCAGTAGAATTGGAAAAAAGTCCTGTTATATTATGATTATCATCATATGATAGTTTTGCATAAAATTCACCATATACTTGTCCTCCAGCATATCCAATTGCTGCTATGTATGTAAATTCTTTAATTACTTTTTTTATGATGATAGTATGAAAAGTCTCATCATCTCTTAGTGATATATAAATTCCAGTATTCATTTTTAAAGTTTTAGTTTAATATTAATTTTATGAATATAATTTAATAAATCATAAATAATTTTTGGCATGTTGTTGATTTAATCAAATTATATAAATTATTTTTTTTTATTTTTAATAAGTTTTCTATGTTATTAGAATAGGTAACAGTAACTAGTAATGCCATTTCAACAAGGTAACTCATCTAATATAAAAAATAAAAGAGTTTAAGTATGAGCTCCACGGCATTATTCCCTAAAATAAATTTATTTTAGGGAATATTTTTTAAATATAAACTACCAGTCTTATCAACTGGATTGTAAGAAAAAACTTTACTTTTTTGAGTTATCATACATTAATTAATCTAAATTGGCTTCAAGGTCAAATTCTTCGCCTTTGGCTGCAGAATTATACACTTCTCCATAACTAACTAAAGTGAAAAATTTTTGTACGGCTTCTGGAAAATCATCTTTAATCCAATTTTCGCCGTCCCACAACAGTTCTTCACATCCGTTAGAATCTTCAAAAACTCTTACTTTGTAATTTTTATCATCAACTTTGAAGTTATACTCATTAGTTTGTGCAAAATAGACTTCTCTTGCATCTTCTGTTAAAATTGCTTTACTCATTTTATTTAAATTTTAATGTTAATTATTTAATAGTACTATTTTCCCAAATAAGCTGATTTAGATCATAAATATTTTTACCATCTCCAACCGTACTTAAAATTTCATCTTCACTACAGTAATCTGAAAAGCTGGCCGATGGATTCTTTATCTTACCATTTTTACAGTTTACTTCCCATAACAGTTTTGAATTGGGAAAACTAGGAATAAATTCCCCTGTACCTCCATAAATTTTATGATATTCCAATCTATGAAAGTCATGATTGTTTTTGATGAAATTCTCAAAACAATCTGAGCATCTAATCGTTATGGAACCATTAAAAGTTTTTTGAGAATTATCCATGGCGTTACTAACTCTTGAAGGACGTTCTTCGTTGCTATGCCATCTTACATAATGATTATTTGGCCAATGGGAACCTTGAGGATGAAAGTCAAACCTTCTACCAAGAACCACTCTTTTTTCCATATCTAGAGAAATACTATAATTGTATTTTTTGGCTTTTTCTTTGTATTCTAAAATGATGTATAAAAACCTTCCACATTGTAAATTGTAGTCTTTAAACATGTTTTTAGAAAACTGAATTTTAGGAGTTAAGTCATCTAAATGTTTTAAAAATTTTAATTTAACAATATTACTTTCTTCTCCGAAGTTATCAAATTTTTCTAGAAAACGATCCGCATAATGCCGCGCATCCGAAGTCGTATTTTGGAATTCTTTTCCATCAAAAGTATATTTACATTTATCAATAGCTAGCTCTAGGCATTTGATGGCATTTTTTGAATCTTCTATTTTATTATAATATTCAGCTATTGGAATAAATTGAAAAATATCTTCATAAATCTTGTCAATGCAGTTTACCAGTAATTTATGTCTTTCATTTTTGTCTGAAATATTTTCAATAAATGCCAAAAAATCATCCATTGTACATTCTTCTGTGTTTTCAAAAGCGTTCGAATGAATGGTTTTTATAGCCATACAAAACAGTTGCCCTTTGGATACTAAAACATCAATAACACTAGCGTCAGTTGAGTTTTCTTTCAAGAGCTTAATAAGTGAAACCACTGCCGCTAAATCAATACAATTTTTAACAGCAATTTTTACTACATTTTTTGTGTATTCGTTATCATTTAAATAATTTTTATCTGAAACTGATACGATTAACGCCTCTAAATCATACATTTCATCACCAGCATTTTCCAAAGCTTTGTCATATAATTTTTTTGCATAATTATTTTTAAAATCTGCTGTTGAGCAAGACAACTCTGCAAGTTCTCGATAGCCATTAAAATCGTCTACTTTCTTTTCAGCTTTTTTTAGCAAATCTTCAGCAGCTTCAATTTCATTAATTGATATAAGTTTTGAAATCCATTCACGCATTTCACCTCCATAATCTTCTTTTTTGAACTGCTCTAGACATATTTTTTTTAACCAGATATTAGCACCTGCTTCTAATAGTTTTTCAGAAAAACTTAGAAAATCCCAGTGAGTATTACAAGCCGATTCTTCTTTTTTAAATTTGGTGATTTGGCTTTTTGTTAAACCTTGATAAATGTCTTGTTCTTCCATTATTTAATAGTTTAATTTAAAATAATTCATCCAATATTTTATCAAAACGATAGGTGTCGTTTATTTTATCTTTATTTTTTAAAGCAGAAAGTAACAATTCTCTGTCATTTTTTAAATTATCTGAGGCGTAATAAAGTGCATCGAGACAAAAAGCATCTAAACTTACAATTTCTAATAGAAAGTCTTTATCGGTTTTTAAAGTATCAGAAACATGTTCATATGGTAAACTGTAACCAGACTGTAAAGCAGCCATAATTACCTCTTTATCCGCTTTTAGTTCCTCAGAAGCATGTTCCAAATAGGTTCCATTGTATGCAAGTAATGCAAGCATAAATTCTCTGTCGTTTGCAAATTGGTTTTTCATATAATTAAATTTTTTTTAGTAAAGATTTTAAATGCTCATAAATCATGACCATAGCTAAAGTGTCTAATTCACAATAGCGTTTTAATGCCTCTGCTATGTCTTCTCTTTCCTTTTCAGTCATATCGGTATACTGTATCTTTCCATAGGCTGTAAGGGCAGCACCTCCATCGTCAATATTATCAATGTTAGACAATCTAGCTTCAATCTCATCTTGACTTATATCGTTATGGACTGGAGGTAAGGATTTGTAGGGGTCGATGATTTCGTTGTCTAACTTTTTTAACCAAACATGATCATCTTGAAGATTTTTACTGCTCACACCAATAGTTCCAATAGGTTTACTGTATTTATCTTGAACAAACTGGCTAGACTTTAAAACGGCAGGGAGCACTTTTTTAATGGAATTCGAACCAAAAGTATGTGGATTGTAATAATAGTTAACAACTACCTTACAAAGGTCTACCATATCTCGTGTACCCTTATTAAATTTTCTTGGTGGTACTGCCCATTGGTCTGGATTGTCTTTTGTTGGATGACTAATAGATTCTATAAATGAAACAAGCGATTCTTTGTTTGGAGCGCTACTGGCTTTGAGTTGCGCTCTAATGGCATTGAGTATTGTATTTTCATGGGTCGCAAATTTAAAAATAGTTCCTTCATCTTCTGATAAGGCTTGTTGCAAATATTCAACAAATTCAAAATTTGGAAACTCGCCAGCAGTTGAGTTAATATATTGGTTGGCATGTTCTATACGACCATCTTCATAATAAATATGATGTGAAAACTGAAAGGCTATTTGCTCATAAGGTTTACGACCCGTATGGAACGGTAATGGTACTGTAGAGGTCTCAAAATCTATAAAATGAAATGGATATACCCAAGTGTCCATTTCGGCTTTTAAACCTTCTATATCAATAAACTCAGTAAAATCATTATCACGTTCTTTTTCAATTTGTAACCATTGACGCTCTGTACGGCTAAGTTTTCTGGCCGCCTCTTTGTATTTAATATCTTCTGGTGTGAGCTGTGATTTAAATAACTTGCCTTGCTCCATTAATTTTGGATCTTTTAAATCCCAAACATTAAAAATAGTGGGTTTTTTAAAATCCTGGTCTGTCCATTGGTATTGTGTTTTAAAACAATGCTCGAAACCAGATTGTTTTATCTTACCTTTCTCACTATCATCTTTTTTAAATTCACATTTTTTACAAGCCGAAAATTGAGCAGGCCAGTTTGGATAATAATTTTGCATGCGAATCTCTAATAATAACTTTACAGCTTCATGAAAGTTTAAATTATCATAATACATATAATCTCCATTATGTATTTTAGAAACCACTTCAGTTAAGTTTTCTTGATGTAATATATTTTCACCTAATTGACTAACCGCCGTATATGTTTTTCTCACTCCTGTTCTGCTATTAGGATCTTTTTCGACTCTAAAAAACTGATTTAATCCATCTACAGTTGCAGCTTTTGTTTTATCAACCAGACATAAATAAGGTGTAATTGTATACGAAGGCAAACAACGTTGTGTAACATAGGTTTGAAAAGCCAAATCAAAAAGATAGGGCTTCCAGCTACTCACTATTTTTTTTGACTTTCCTACAAAATTGTAGTTTTCGCTTGGGTCAAGAGATTTTGCCTTAACTTCTATGAGCTTAATATGAGTCCCTTTTTTTACCAATACATCTGTTCTTATGAATAAATCATCGATATAAAAAGCAGCTTCATATATGGTTACATTTTCTTGCTTTAGAAGCTTAGATGTTTGGTCTGCCAAATCTTGGTAATCGTAGTTTTCTCTATCCTCTGGATCTTTTATTAAGACACCACCAGGATATTGTAAACGCGCATATACTTCTACTTGAAAACCACCACTTGCTAGGGCTTGTAAAAAAGGATCATTATTTTTTACATTATGATACACTTCTTTATTATTTGAAAAATAAAGTTTGTTTGGGCATTCTAAACCCTGTTTAAAACGTGATTTTGATAATGCTATCATAGTAAGTGTTTTATAACCGAACTCCAATCTGGGAAATTTTCTGAGCCAAAATGAATCCACTCGCCTTCAAAATCTTTGGCTCCGTTATTGGGTCTATCGTCAATGAGTATATCTCCTTTAATCAAATCTTTCCGGTGGGTTAAAATGAGTTTTCTGTTTATTTTATCTCCAAATTGTTCCTCTAGCCAAATGCGCTTATCTGTCCAAGCGGAGGTATTACCCCAAGGCGCAGTGCTTAGAAAATAGACTTCATATTTGTCTGAACTAAGTAATTTATTTACGGAGCCTACGGCGTCTTTAATAGGCTTTAAGTTTCTGAACAGCCCTGGAATAGTATCAGGGTCTTTATCATAAGGAGGTTCATGTCTTAAAGGGTGCGCGTGCATTGCAGATACAAAATCTGCAACAACACCGTCTAAATCTATATATAGAAGTTTTTTAATAATTATTTTATTTAAGTAAATCTAGGGTTTCTTGGTCTCCCATTTCTTTTAGACTGTCTTTAAAACGGTCTAGATATAGCTTAGATGGAGCTTCTAAACACTGCCCCCACTCTATGGCATACTCTTCATTATTTTTGAGACCCTCTATCTCTTTATGGTAAGCTTTATAACATAATGTCCCATAGTATAAATTTACCATCATTGTTAGATTTAGCAAATCACAACTAGATTTGAAACCTAAAATGGTTTGTTTGGTGGCCAACTCATATAAAAAAGGTAAGTAATCAAAAGCATCTAATGGGTTTTTAAAATTATCTTTTCCCATTATTTCTCTTAGAGTTCTATCAAAAGAATATCCGCCGCCTTGCTCCGCTAAATTTTTAGCCTGTTCTTTAGTTAACGTTTTTATTTCCATTTATAGTTTGTTTAGATATTTATTAATTAGTTGGTTTTGAATCTCGTCAAAGTGTTCGGCTGGTGGGGTATTGGACCCTGATGCATATGTGTTGATGTATAATATTTTTCCTTTCTTCCAAATTGAAAAGGTTCTTTTTATAAATTTCATTGGCCAATTATATGGTATAGCGGTCATTTTTTCCTCGGGCTCATATTCTTTAGATTTTTTTAAACAATCATTATAGGTTTTATAATCATCTTCTAAAAAGGTAAATTCTTCATCAAATAATTTAGAAGATATTTCTTCTAATTTAATGAAACCACTGCTATCATTAAAAATATCATAGTATGCTTTTCCAACTGAAAGAACTATTTTAAGTTTTGAATGTTCAATTACTTTTTCAATGACATCAAAAACATGTAGATCCATATATTTGATAAGAGAATCATCTTCATTTATTTTAAGCTTTTGAAAAGATTTAGAGCCCCAAGGACATATTTCTATTGCAAAGGGTTTGATATCCTTTAAGGATGGTTTTTCTTTACCTAAATTTTTAAATATTCTATCTATCCAGCCATCCTGTTTTTTCCAAAATGGATGAGTATCATAGGTTGGAAAATCTTTTGCATATTTTTGATATTTTTTTGCCTCTTTAAATTTTGGTAAATTATTTTTTTCAAATTCTATATTCTCTTTATTTTTCTTTGATCTTGAAGGGTTAAGATTTAGAGTAATTACAGAGTGGTTTTTATAATTTCCTAAATATGGTTGTGGAAATACATCGTATTCTAATTTTTTTTCTCCTGTACCCTCACGATTCTTCCAAATAACATCCTCTTCAAAGGTTGCCTTTGAGTCTTTTTCCCATTTTTCAAAGAAGTCGTCCCAATGTTCTAAATAATCATCAATGCTTTTAAATTCTATGTTTTCATTTTGTTGGTCCACAATTATATTTTTTTTTTCATTTATCTATTGTTTTATAGTTTTATTAAATATTCTTGAACCTTTTCTATGGTATCCATGTTTTTAACCTTTGGTTTTGGCTTAATGTTATCGCATTTTGCAACCATTATTTTTTCTAGTTTACTGCAGTTTTTAAGCGCATGAAGGCTTTCTAGGTTAGTGCAGCCAGTAAGGTCAATTTCTCTAAGATCTAACATTTTTTCTAGACCGTCTAGTGATGTAAGATTCACACAATTTCTAAAATCTAAAGCCATGATGTTGGTTACATTCTTGAGTCCCTTAACTTGCTCTAAATTTGGGCAATCGTTTAGATAGAATGTATTATCATTTATAAAATCTGAAGAAGAGCCATCTTCATAAAATTCTGGTATCACATAGCCATTAGTATCAAAACCATCTGGAAGACCTTTGCCAGTTTTCTTTTTGTCTTCATCAGATCTATTAGATGAAACACTAAATGCTCCCTCATGAATATCTAAGGCTTCATTATAACCCAATGAATGATTAAAGCTGGAAATAATCTGGGTATTTTCTAAAAAATCTAAGTTTTTAATTCCAGACCAACTTAGGTTAATATCAACAAATTTTATATTCTTTAAGGATTCTACGGTATTTAAATTTTTATTATTACTTAAATCAATTGTTTTAAGGTTTGTACATTGACCTATACCCTTCAAATCTGTAAGATTAGGATCTTTAATACTTAAATCATTTAAATTTTTATTTTCTCCAAGAAGTGGGAAATCGGTAAGATTTTTTGGATTTGAAATCCTTAGACTCTTTAAGTTTGTTAAGGCTGATACATCCTTTAAATTAGAAAAATCACATCCAGTCATACTTAAACTTTCAACATGAATAAAATTATCTACAAAAGAGATATCTAATAAAGTATCAGCTTCATCTGAAATACCAACTATTACTGAGGACAATTTCACGTTTTTAACTTTTGTAGCTTCTTTTAAAATACTGGTGTCTGTCAATTGATTGCACTCACTAATGTCTAAATCTAGGACTTCTGAAACATCCAACCCTTTGAAGCATTGTATATTACTGCAATAGTATAAACTGACATTTTGAATGCCTTTTATATTTTTTAGAAAACTAAAATCTTTGTTGGTAGCCATTCTTATATGAAGTGATTTTAAATTTTCAAGATTTGGTAAATCTTCAGAAATTAAAAGTTCATCAAAAAAACTACTATCATAACCAATACGAAGTTCGTACCTACTTCCTTCAATACTGAGACCATTAAGGTTTTTAAGTTTTTTAAGTTCTGAAGAATTGACTAAGGTTTTAGGATTGTAAATTTTTAATTTTTCAAGGTTTTTAAAGTTATTAATGTACTTACAATCCATAACACAGGCCTGAACGCTAAAATCTGCAGGAACACCTCCAAAACTCAGCACCATTAATTCTTTACATTCATTTCTTACTTTAAATGCTTGACTCCCCTTAGGAGCTATGTTTACCAAAGCCAGTAAGAGCTTGTCTGTAAAATACTTTTTCTTATTTTTTTGAGAGAAATTGAAATATTTTTTATCTGAAGCAACATGTGGCTCGGTGTAGGTTTTGTAATTACCTTCAATTGTAACCTCACCCAATAAATAATCAAAGAAGTCTGGAGTATTGATGCTTTCTGCAACCACTATAGCAGCTTCAATACCGTGATTTAAAGCTTTCTGAATTTCTAGAGCTTTTTCAGTGTATTTAAAGTCTACTATGTTTTCACCTTCATAAATTCTTTCTGTAATAAAAGCCTCTTTCCAAACTGATGAATATTCTGAAATTCCAGCACAAATTTCACTATCTCCATTTTCCTGGAGTAAGGCTTCGATGTCTTTTTTTGCTTGTACGTATTCTTTTTTTGGCATTGGTTATTTTTTTAAATAAAAAATATCTTTTAATGATTTGTAACTATCAAAAAAAAATGTTGTTGTGAGCTAATATTAATAAAAATATTTAAGATTTTTGATACATAATTGGTTCATAATTTAAAAAACACCTAAGCCTTCTCCCAACCTTTTTTTACATTTTCTAAGATCTCTGCCGCAAAAATTTCTTCAATCTGTTGTTTTGAATTGGATACTTTAATCTCTTTTTTTAGCTTTTCTTTCCTTGTAGCACTAAAGTCTGTGTAATGATAAACAAAAGCAGGGTACTCTCCAGAAGTTTCCTTATTGGTTTTCCAAAGCATAAATTTGCGTACCATTTTTATACCTTTACTTTCTTTGACATAAACTTCCCTCGAAATAATTTCGCTCTTCTTTAGAGTTATCGCTTCTTTTGCACCTGCTTCTAAAGAAACCAGTCTTGTAATTTGAGATATTCCTGAGTCTTCAACTCCAACTTTTTTATCTGATCTAAGCTTTATAAAAACCGGAGAAATTACACTTGCGGAAGCGCTTTTACCATTGGATTCATAAGCTCCATTTTTATAGGAAAGACTTGCTTTTGAAATGTTCCCTTTTGAATTTTCAGCAAACACATCGAGGCAACTGAATTCAACAACCAAATTAGGTTCTACCATTGTAAAAGCAACATTAGAACCTGAAACTTCTATATAGTCAGACATCACCTTTTTCTTTTCTAGGTCTTTTAGCATTTTCTTTCTCTCATCGTCACTATAACCATTTCCAACTTTTGTGAGTAAAAGATATTCATTTGGGCCTGTATTTAGAGCGACAAGAACTTCTCTAAGCATACCAGCTCTACTCCCTTCTCCCTCAGAAAAACCAACGACAACGCCGTCCAAAGTGATAAGAGGTTTTATTTTATATATAGGTCCATTTTTAGAACGAACTATAATACCTTCATGACCTCCATCTTCAACAATCGCTTTGTAGAGTTCTACAATATCCTTTCTGCTTTCAACCAAACTGGTTTTAACAGCATATACAGACTTTCCGTTAGGTAACAATTGTTTTAGTTTTTTATCTAAAGCTTCTATATCAAGGCTTGTATCCTCTCCATCAATTGAAAGAACATCAAATGCAGCAAAATGAATATCTACAGATTTATCTGCTAGTACAGCAGTCATATCAAAAGAACGGGTACGCTCACCATCTTTGTATAAATACAATTCTCCAGCCAAAACAACATTCTTACATTTATCTTTGAGCAGTTTTGAGGCTTCTTTTCCAAGTGGTAAATCATCAATGGTATTTCCTCCATGATTGATGAGCTTTGTTGTGCTGCCATCAAAACTTAAGAGATACAAGTGACCATCGTGTTTAGTGGAGACAGCGTAGAGCTCGGACTCCATGATTTTTGATGTAATTTCCTCGGCACCAACAGGAAGATATCGTGATGCCGTTTGACGTTTATATTTGTGTGCGATTTCTTTAGTACTCATAAGAAAAATTTATGTTGTTGGTAATGGTTTAAGTTCTTGGTCTGTAAGGTGAAGAATTAGACAATATTTTTCGCCTTTTATTCTGCCCTCTAAAAATGCTCTGTAAGGTTTTCCCCCATCATTCATCACAAGGGGCTCTTTTCCAGAAGCTCCCGCACCTAGCATCATCATAGCATCTTTATCGGCTAATTGTTTAGCCATATCAAATAGAAAATCATAGGTCAAACCATTGATATGTTTCAATTGATACTTTTTATGAAAAACCAACTTGTTATATATTTTTGATTTGGGCATCATTTTTCCTGTCCAACTCACTATACTTTCGCCTGTGATATTACTATCATTATATTTTGGTTCGCGTTCTTCCTTTAATTCAGCCTTGGGCGAAAAGATTTTTTCTACTTTCTTTACTCTAAACACAGGCTTTTCGTCTTCATTTATATAAACTCGTGAAACATCATCAATAAATTTACCTGTCAACTCCAACTCTACTTCCGGATCTGAATGGATAAGATCTTCCGATAATTTTGCTGCCAATTGAAGTTCAAAATCTACACCTTCTTTTGGTTTTTCATCATATCGACCTAATAGTGTTTTTGTACTTGTTTTAGAAGTTCCCTTTACCGCTCTTTTGTTCATTACAGTTTCCCCAGATTCCATTGCCATTGTTATGGTAGGCTTTGGATTTAGCGATTTAAATGTAATTTCAGCATCTCTTTTTTTGTCGTTGGCTAATTTTATATATCTAATCATTATCTTTTATTTAAAACATTGCAAAATCCAAATCATCCTCCTCAGCAGCAGTAGTTGTTTCTGGTGCAAGCTCCTGTTCGTTATCTTCAAGCCCTATAAACTCTAACTCTGAAATCATACCCGTAATGGCAAACACCTCTGTTCCATTACTAATCAAAAATGCATCATCACCCTGATAATCTTCGCGATAATTAAAAATAAAATAATAGATGTTACCATCACTAAGAGAACTTAAAAGAGCATCTTTATTTTCATCAATCTGAAGCTGATATACAGCCTTTACCGCAAGTGAAAGATACTCGTCAATAGTAGCCTCTCTCAAGAGCACTTTTTCATCATAAATGGACGGCACTTTTGATACCTTATTCCCATCTGCATCTACTCCAATAAGTGTACTTTTTGATACAGCTTCTCCTTTTGAAGTCAGACTCAAAAGTGAAGTAGATCCAGAAGGCATTACATATTGTCCTTCAGCTAAACCAGCCAGTTTACACTTACTCCCATTTTCGTCAAAAACTTCTATAGTTGACCAACCATATATCTTCTTACGATCTACTTTTTTTAGTTCGGCCAAAACACTCTGACCTTGTATTAAAAATTCTGCTTTTCTAGCCATTATTAATTAAAATTTGTGAATATAATACTTCCAATTGTTTTTATTTTTCCATTCAATCTTATGATTATCTTTTAAAATAAATGAATTAAAATGATGATCATTTTCAAGGTCGTTTGATTGGCCGTAATTTGGGGGAATCCATGGGGCAAGAAAATTATTAATGTCGCAAAGCTTATCATTAATTTTTTTTAACCCTTTTCTTAATGTTTTATTTGAGTCCTTAAGCGTAATTTCTTGACTTAAATTAAATGTGTTTTCATTGGGCTTAAAAACTTCATAGATATGGGAATTTGATTTAAAGTTGTCTTTATCTGTCAAAAAAATGGTTACAAAGTGAATTTTTTTGGCTTTAGATAAGTGATTGTATTTTATTTGTTCACAAAACTGTATGTCAATTAATGCATTTAGAAAAGCTAATGGCATTCCTGCATTTTTTTTTGGAAATTTAAGTTCAATAATCAAATATTCTTTTTCAAATTCAATAAAAATATCTATTTCCTTTTTGACCAATTTTATATTATTCTTAAAAAAATGGTTGATGGGATATTCTAGGTTGATTTCTAAATCACTAATATTTGATTTTAAAAATAAAGCTAAATCGAATTGTAAATTTGCTTCATTAAAAAACCTCCTCTTATTGCTAGTTCTCGAAAATAATTCTTTAGAAAAAAAAATATTTATTAAATCAGTAACTTTATTCATTGGTTAATTTGTTTAAATATAATAATAATTATTTATATTAGAATTCTTTTACTAAACATTTATATATGAATCAACTACAAGAAAATCTTCAGGAATTATTAAATTCAATGTCTGAGGAAGATACTGCTATATTAACTGAAAACAGATTCCCATATATTTTCACAAAAGCATTTTACTTTTTACAAGACAATCCAAATCTTTACAGTCAAAATGATGCTTTTGGCTTGCCCGATGAGACCTTCTCAAGTCAAGATTTAAAAAATATAACAATTGGTTGCGAGCAAATATTGGAAGGCAAAGGATTAAGAACAGATTTTCCATTTGAAGGTATTGGTGTAAGAGGTTGCCATAAGCTATTTGAACTGTTTCATTTTAAGTTTGTAAACCAACGCGCACATTCATCAAATAAAGGCGGATTTAAAGATGAAATGACATTTGAACACGTTATAGACAAAAGCACAATTAAGTGCCATAATTTAGTTTAAAAAGCTCTAAAACTAAGTCTTTGACAGTACTACCATACATTTATTTTTGTGGTGGTAAATATTAAAGAAACCAAACTTACACACAAATTTCATGATGTCAGCATCGTATAATAATTCTTTATACTCTAGTTGATGTATGATAATATTATTGGAGTTCAACAGCTCATCAAAATTTTCATAGTTCAATTTATGGACAAGCATTAAATTCAAATCATGTGTTTGATTTTTTGATTTGGCAGAAATTTTAAAAGAATAATGACCCTTATTAGGGTTTAACCCAGGCGTCATAAAAACCGTATTTATAAATATTTTATTTTCATGTAAAATATCTACTAAACTTGAGATTGCCCATGAAACAAAATCATCTTTATTTGAAATTGAAACATCAATATCTGAGTGTATCAAATTGTGCATAAAATGCTTAACAAATTGAATTTCTTTATTTTTAAGAATGTTCATTTTATCAACTGTTTTTCTTTATTAAGATAAATTATTTCTTTAAAACTTTAGATGATTTTAAATCCCATTGTTTTGATTTTTCCATATCACCCATTGATTTATAAATATTAGAAATTATTGAAGAAACATTGGCATAATGGATGTTATTATCTCCAATATTTGAAACTATTAAATCTAAATTTTTAAAATTTACTTCTAAAGCTGATTTGTAGTCTCCTGATGACAAATAATAGTCACTTTTTGCACACAAAAGGTATTCAATAGAACTAGTCCAAACAGCATCATCTACATATTTGTATATCACTTCTTCACATTGATTTAAAACATCAATTCCTTCATAGTTGTATTGTTTAAAATAGATTTTAGAGCTCCTAGTATTTAGAAAACTCAACACGGATTTTACCCAGTTAATATCCTTAAACTGATCTTTTAAAATTAAATTATCTCTAAACTCTTGAATTGATTTTTCATCATTACAATAAACTGAAGATAAAACTCTAAATCTAGCCGTATAGGCAAAGGGTAAAATATGTCTTGATTGTTTGTTGTTTTTTATATTTTTCAATATTTCAATGGATGTTTTGTCTAATGCCTCTTTGTCTACTTTAGATGGATTTGAATGAGATTGACTAATCTGTAAATTTAGTTTCCATAAATTAATCTCAATATCTAAATAGCTTTCAATATCTGTAATATTAGAAATTAAATCTTCTAAGAAATCCATTTTTTGTGAATAATATTCATAAACCTGGTCTTTACCAACCAACTCATCATTCAATATATATTTTTCGTCGGTATAAAGTAATGAAAGACAAACTTTCACATAACCTTCAAAATCAGATAATAAATTATTTTCAATATAATTCAATTCATTTTCAGAAAGACGATTAACATTATTATCAACTTTACCTTCGTGTAACAGCAAAGTATATAATCTTAAGTTATAGTCTAGAGAGCCCTTTTCATGATTTTGACTAGAGAGTTTTTTCTCGATCGATTGTAATTGATTTTTTGGACCATCTGAATCTATGATATAAATGATATTATTGATGATTTGAACAGAATTATTAAAGACTGTATAACCCTCTAAAAAGGATTGAACTGATTTTAATTTTTCTATTTCATGCTTATCAACCAACCGAACAATCAACTCAAAAATTAGTTTTTCAGCCTTTAATTTATAGCTATTGTTAATCAGCAGAGTACACAATCTTCTTAAAGTTTTAAGAATTTTTTCTATAGAATAATTATGAGTATTATCAATAATATCATGCTGTAGATCAATATAACGCTTATTGTATTCTAGCGTGATTTGTTTTTCGGACTCATCCGTATCATATGAAGAAAAGTAGGATTTGATAGACGATATAATTCTTTTACCAGAGCCAACTTTAGATTTTACACCAAACATATATATGTTATCTTCTTCAGAAATATCGATAAGAAGTTTGTCCTGAACTGCTTTTTCTAAAAAACTCAAAACATCTAACAACTCATATCGCCATACAGAAGCCAAAATTTCTGCATTAAATTTATTGCCAATAATTGCGGCACTTTCTAGTAATCTTTGCCATTTTTCGTCATAATTACCTATGATAGTATGATAGTAAGAATCAACTCCTGTATCGTTTGGTAAATTCTCTGACGATATCGCTGACTTTAGTCTATACCCCTCTGGAGAATAAATTAATAAACCATCATCTATCCATTTTTCAATAACTTTTGTGACATACAATGGAGTGATATAATCAACAACAAACTCACTAATAGCGTTATTAAATAAATTATTAATTTGTACCAACGAATTGTTTTGAATTTTAAAATTGTTGTTTTGAACACTCAATTGTTTTGCAAAATCTGTAACATCAAAATCATTTTCATTCAATAACTCTTGAATACTAAATTTGAAAGATGAATTGATCTGCAATTCTTTTAAGTCGTTATTAAATTCAATCGAGCTTGGGCCTCTAAATTTATTATCGATCTCGCAACGCATACTAAAAATAATACACATGTTTCCTCTCAAAAATTTATTTCTGTTTATCATTTGTATAAAAAGTTTTAGAAAAGAATAGCTTTCAGGATCTATCCAATGTATATCTTCCATGACAAACACAGTTTTCTTTTTTCTTCTTTCCAACTTTTCAATAATATCCACGCATATTTCAGTCATTTTTTGATTACCATCTCTGTCATAGTTTTTTACAAAACTAGAAGTATCGACATCAATTATGGCGGAGCCTACATCTACCACAGAACCAAGGCTAGAATCCAATTGTTCCCCACGGTTTGTAAATTCTTCAATTTTTAAAAGATTTTTAAATGCTTCCAAAAAGGGTTCAAATGAAATAGCTGTTTCACCTTGAACCTCATCACAATCGCCGTAGTACCACTCCCAATCGTTATTTTCAAAAGCTTCTTTGGTCTCAAACAAAGATCTGGTTTTTCCAATTCCGGATGGACCAATAATTGTAAAAATATTTAATTCGCTATTGGACATCGACTCCTTAACTTTATCAAAAATCTTAACTTGTGGGTCTATTAATGACTTAATGAATGGAATATCACTGAAAAATTTTATTTCAGAAGATGATCTTATATTTTGCTCATATTTTTTATTAAGATATACTTCAATAAGTCGATGAAGAATAGATATTGGAACAATTAATACTATAGTAATTAATAAATTTTTAATAGAGAGTTTAGATAAAATAATCAGGTTGAAAATCAAAAGTCCTATGATTCCCAAAATCAACCCAATAAACGATTGTGTTTTTAAGGAGGAGTTTTTTGATATTGCTGTAAATTGAAAATATGATCGTGCTAATAAATCTCCAATACAAAACGTTACAAATATGCTTACAAATTGAGCCTCTGTAAACATCTTATCATATTGAATTAAATAAAAAATCTCCAATGGTAAATAGGTTGCATAGAGTGAAGTGTTTGCAAAAGTCCTATAACCATTTATAGTATGAAAACCATCGAGATCCATTCTGTTTATAATATACAAATTGATAATTGTAGGCACAAGACTCATTCCGAGAGTTAGTAGAAAAACCCATATTTTGGCTGAAAACTCCATATAGTGATCCTCTGGAGTTGGCATGATGTAAGACAAAGAATATATCATTACAAACGAAAAAACTAATGGAATAATAAACGTTTTGGAAACAAACTCTAACTTATAAATAAAACCATATGAAAGACTGCTTAGTATATTTGTAGAATTCAGTTTTTTTCTGTTGGTAAAAGTGGTCAAAAAAGACAGAAAAGTTAAAAGTAAAATAGATTCTATCAACATGATAAGAATATCCAGAATCCCTATCGCTCTTTTGTCATGACAAAATCCCTTTGCAAAAATTGGTTCACTCAAACCAGTGTCTTTATTAAAAGTAGTAAACTTGGACTCTACAAACCAAATTTTATTATCAATAACATCGATATCATTAACTATAAAAATCCCAAGTCTTTCCAGATTGAGGCTTTCCATAATTGGAAAAATAAGATCGTCTGATAAATTTCCATTTATCAACATTTCATAATCTTTTTCGCCAACAATGCTTATAATTTCGTGTGGAGGTAAAATGTAATGATTGGTATTTTCAATTACTGTTTGATTGACAATTTCAAACATCTCATCATCACAATTGTTACGAATAACAATTGAAGTAATATTTGCATCCTTAATAGGACTTTTACTAAGTTTTATATGTTTTAAAGAAAATAATTTATTTAAAGCATCATCATAAGCATACTCGATGGGATCATCTGCAAAGCCCATGTATTCAGGAAATCCTTGAAAAAAAGGAAAAAGTTCAACAACATGATTCATGTTTTGATCACAAGTCGATAGCGTTAAATTGAATTTTTTATTAAATTGTAGTGCATATTTATTTTCTGGGTCAATTTGTAAAATTGAGTCTGTATAGGTTTGACCTAGTTGAATATAAAACTTATTACTACTGGTTTGCCTAGAAATATAATCTAAGGTAGAAACATGATTTTTAAGCCTCGAGACTTCAAGTGAGTCATTACTAATTGTTTGGGATTGAACAAAACAAGAAAATACAATAATTAATTTTGTTATTGTAAATTGATTAAATAATTTCATATTAATTGGTTAATTTTAGTTTAAATATAAATAATAAACTTTTAAATGGAAAATAAAAAACATATATCACTATATATCCACGGATTGGACAGTTCTGTTAACCAAAAGAAAATTGAAATTATACAATATCATTCAGAAACAGTTTACTTGAACATTAATTATTATGAAGAAAAAAATACTTACATGATTTTATCAAATCTTATAAAAAAAGAAAAAGTAAATTGTCTTATTGGTAGTAGCTTTGGTGGTATGTTAGCGTACTGGCTTGGAAAAGAACATAATATCCCCAGTCTCTTATTCAATCCTGGGTTTAGAAAAGAAGAAATAATAAATTCATTTAAAAAAAATAATTTAAATTGCCCCTATAATTTAATTATCTTAGGAGAAAATGATACCGTTGTTCGACCTCAATCCGTTTTAGATTTCATAGATGAAATGAATGAAAAAAACTATGATATATTAAAAATTTCGAAACTTGGTCACAGGATTGATTTAACTACCTTTGAAAAAACAGTATGTGATTTTTATCAAAAAATAAATTTATGAAAAAGATTATTTACATAGATATGGACGGCGTTGTTTCAGACTTTGATAAAGGGAGAGAAAATAGCCCCCTAAGATACACTTCTCCATACAAAGGAAGACCAGACAGAATTCCTGATATATACAAAGATTTGGAACCTATTGAAGGGGCTATAAGGGCTGTAAATAAAATTTTAAATCATAGTGATTTTGAAACCTTTTTTTTATCTACACCACCCTGGGATAACCCTGATGGTTGGAAACACAAAAGGCTTTGGATAGAAAAATATTTTGGAAAAGCCGCAAGACATAAGCTGATTTTGAGTTCAAGAAAAGATTTGAATATTGGCGACTATTTAATTGATGACTCCAACCACAGAGGTCAGGGTCTATTTCGAGGGGAGTGGATTCATTTTGGAAGTGATAAATTTCCCAATTGGAAAACAGTAATGGATTACTTAAAAATTACCTAAAATTCTATTATCATGTCAATAGAAAAAATTGTAACAAAATATTCTTTAACTCCTATTAAAAATGTGAAAAAAGTTAATCCCTCTAGGTTTTGGGATAGTACTAAACTTGAAGATGTATTAACTTATTCAGAATTTGAATGGATGAAAAATAATTTTACTAATTTTAGTCTGAAGCACTATAACTCGTTAAAATATTTAGATCTTACTGGTGTCAATTGTGATTTTATATGTACGGATTTTTTTGAATCCAAATCAATTGAAGAGATTTCAAAAATGGGTGGAAAGTTAAAATTAAATAATTCATTCTGTACATTATTTAATTTAAAAAAAATAAAATTTAATGCTGTCCACATTACTTCGTTGCCTAAAAATTTTGGAAACCTAACTAATTTAGAAGTTTTAAATTTATCTGATACTAGTATAAAAAAACTTCCTAAATCTATTTCAAAATTAACAAAACTAAGAGAGATTACGATTTATAAAAAATTAAGTAATATCGAAGTTGAATTCCCATATTCATTAGAAAAAATAGACTTTAGAGCTAATAAACTAATTGATATACCAAAGGATTTATTTTCACTACCAAAATTAAAATATATAGATATTTCAACTAATCCATTTTTTAATATTCAGGTCGTTGAAAATGATGTCTTAGAGACGCTTATTATAAAAGACACACCATTTGGATTATTTAAATCCAACTTAGAAAAAATTAGACCATACTTAAAAAAATGTGACATAGTGGGCGGTAGATATGGACGCTTTGTTGATGTTGAAAATACAACCGAATACCTCCCTACTAATAAGAAATATTACAGTAAAAAATATCCAAATGGGCATCATTCACACCATTAATCATATAAATAAGTAGTTATTCAAATATAATTTTGAATTCTTTTTCAATTTCAATTCTCTGACCAACATCGCTATTAAATGTGGATTTAACAAAGACTTTGGCTGTGTCCCCAATCATTTGATTATCAAAAAAAATTTGTTGCTGCGGAGTATAATTATATTTGCTGTAAGCGCCAATTAGTGTTTCAGAATATGGACAATCTAAACATTGATTAGGCTGAATCTGATACCCAACAATGTTTAAAGGTGGATGATTTTGAGCCATATCCTCAATAGTATACGACAGATTGCCTATAGGTATTGGATTTGTGTAATCACTACCAGTAAAATAACCTAACACACTATATAAAGGGACTGTAAATGTGATGCCATCAATCCATACCCAATAATCCGAATCAAAAACTGTTTCAACTAGGGGGACATCATTTATCACGTAATAGGGATGAAGTTCATCTAATTTTCCCTTAATAGTGAAATAATTGAATCCCTGATGTTGAATATGCCAATATTCATTTGAATCTTGGTAAACATCAGGAGATACTAATTCATCAATTTCAAAAAACACCTCACAATTTCCGTCTATACAGGGATATGGTAAAATATCGTCCTCTTTTCCACATGAAAGTAAAACAATGATTAATATAATGCCTATGATATATTTCATAGATTAGTTTAAAGAAAATTCGACTCCGATCTCAAGACTTGAATCCGTTTTCTTAATATCAATATACGGGTTAGAATGATAACGATATTTATTATCAATATAAATATCAAACTTTGGTAATGAATAATAAATTCTAGGCTGAACAAAGAGCCTGTAATCAGCCGTATTAGAGGTGTTTATTTGATAATATACAGATATATTTATAAATAAATTTTTAGTGAAAGAGTACTTACCAAAACCACTAAAACTGTAACGCCAGTTATAAACTTGAGTAGAACTTGGTAAATTTTTATCGTATAATTCGTCTTCAAAAAATATACCTGCAGAAAGATCTACATAATCATTTTCTTTTGAAAATAAATTATGTCGATAACCACCACCAAATATATAGCGATGATTCATTCTAAGAGATCTTAGGTTTTGTGCCTGAGCAAATGCAAAAATTGAATTTTTATTAATACTATAATTGTATCTGATTTGACCGGTATAATCAGCCGCTATTTTTTCCCCACCTTCTTCAATATATTCATAATTGAGTAAAACCCTGTATAAATTTCTTTTTACAGTTTTGGCAAACTGATGAGCTGTACTAAATTGAATTAAATCAATATTACCAAAATTGAAATCGCCTTGAAAAGCTAGATTATATGACAAATCACTATCAAGTTCTTTCATCATATTTTCGGTATTAATTATTGTTTGAGAAAAAGATAAATTAAATGAAATAATCAATACGCATTGAATTATTTTAAAATTGTTTGAAATATTCATAATTGGTTAAATTTTTATTGAAATAATTTTATTTTCCAGCATAATACAAAATTAAAGCAGAGGAATCTTCAACATATAATTTTGCCATATTATATTCATTGGCAATCTCTTTAAATTTATTTAAATCATTGATATTCTGCAGAAAATACGCTGTTATTGCATCTTCATAATTAGTTATGCCTGGAGGTTGCAAAATATGAATTTTATCCAATTCAATATTATAATCTTTTTTAATTTTTTTAATCATCTTTTTTAATCTTCTCAAATAAACTTTTGATTTTTTATCAGATGAAAACCAAATTTTATAAGATTTTACGGACTGTTTTTTTTCTAAAAGTTGTTGTTGCTTTTTAGCATCAGCTAATTCTTTTGCTCTTCGCTTTGCATTTGCTAATTTATCTGCTCTTCGCTTTGCATCAGCTATTTCTTTTTCTTTCTTTTTTGCATCATCTATACTTTTTTGCTCAGCTATTCTTTTTTCTCGCTCTTTTTGCTTTTTTAAATTTCTTTTTATTTCATCATTTCTCTCTGTTTCCTGAGCTTCAATAATCTCCAATTCATCCTCTATAACTTGATTATCTTGGTTTACCACGGAATTGGAATTGTCTTGTGTAGCAATATAATTATAATCAGAGTTTGGATTGAAAACCATATCGAACGTTTGTTCTCCAATAAATGCTTCATAAATAAGACTAATTTTGTAGTCATTTCCAAACCTTTTTTGAGGTTTACCTAAATATTTAAAAGTATTATAATCATCTAAAATATAATAAAACCCGTAGTCCTTTCGCTCATCCCGTACAATATCTCCTCCTTTAACTACAATATCATCACCTAATCCAATTCTAGAAACACTCCAGCTTTTATTCATGTAATTACTTTTTACCTGGCTATAACCTGTCTCATCAATATCAATATAAACTTTATATTTACTGTCCTCAACTCTATATGGGGATATATTCATTCTATAATCACTCCCTTCTTTAATATAAAAATAGCTCTTAGTGGTATTTGAAGGCTTTAATATAATTATGGAATCTGTATTGTCATAATATCCATAAACAAACTTAGAATCTTTTAGAACCTCAGAACTTACCAAGTTGAAGCTGCTTCTAAATATTTTAAAAACTTCTTCATTAATCAAATCAATGTCAATATCTCCAAAATCCAGACTACCAAAACTACCACTGTACATAGAATCATCAATTCTTGATTTAATTTTTTCAGCGGTTTGTAAATCTCGATCAGACTGGCTTAAAAATGCAAGATCAAATCCATAGGCATTAATTTCAAATGGATCTAGCATTGGTAAATTATTTTCAAATGGAAAATCAGCATCGGCTTGATTCCAGCTGAAAACAAATACAATTGATATTATGAAAATTACAAGAAATGTTTTAATTCTATTTGATCCTACACTGGCTGCACTTTTCTTTTTATCTCCTAGGTGCTTGGCGATTCTGGTAAAAGTCCATGCAATGTTGAGTACAAACAGTAGAACAATTAATGAGGTCCAACTAGGAAGAAAAAACCAAATTGAAGTATATCCAATTAAGGTGATAACAAGTGACAAAAGCTTATTTTTTTTCCCAATTGTATTAATTAAAAAACTCTCATATTTAGAAATATTAGTTTTATTTAACTTTCTAATAGCATCAAGTTTAACTTCATTTTTAGTGTTAGAAATAATTGTTTGGTCTAAAATTTTGTATTCTTTAATTTTAGCAAAGGTGTCTTTAAATTCAGGAATCTGTAAAGTAATTGGAATTTTAATAGCTTCTAAAGCTTTAAAATCTTCCTTAATGTCTAAGGTTTTAATAATATTAAAAAACAGTTGATCTAAGATTGTTTTATCATAAAATAATTCACCATTTTCATTTAAACCCCCTTGATAAATATTTCCCCCAACATTAATATCAAATGTCATTGAAGCACAATCATCCAATTTAAATTTTATTTTTTTTGGTAATTGATTATTAGCGAAATTTTGACTTGAAAAAAGGTTTTTTAATTCTGATGAATGTTCTTTAAGATTTTTAAACTCATATTTGCCATACAGTTTGTGGTAATCATACTCTTCTGAATAAGTGTTTACTGAGCAAAAGTTTACATTAGGTTCACCATCTAAAAATTGCTTATTTGAACTATCTTTTAAGGTACTTGAAATTATTAAGAAATCTGTAAAAGAGCCTTGTGCATTACAACTACTGCAATCAACTTTTCCTGTAGCGCTGCATGGATAACAAGATTTTCTTCCTGAACCTCCACATGTACCACAAGTATTGAATCCGTTTTGACAATTTGAACAAGGGTTTTTTCCTGTTGGACCACAGCTGCTACATTTTGTTCTAACATCCCTTTTTAAATCATAGTCGTATTCAGTTTTGTATCCTCCAGAACACCACATACAATCGACCTCAGCAGTTCCTTGACAATTACCACACTTAACTTTTCCGGGGGGATTGCAATCACATCTTACTTGTCCAGCACCATCACAATTGTAACAAGTTACCTGGCGATTTCCTCTACAGCTTAAGCAAGTTTGTGTTTCATTAGTTCCATCAACGCGAAACTGTTGGTTTTGAGATAAATTAACAAAATCCAAGTCATTCCTTTTGTAAGTATTAGAATATAGGTCAATATCACTCTCTGATTTGGACCTAGACTCTCTGACTCCTCTGTAATTGATTTCTCTTCGCTCTTTAATAATTCTTTCATCAAACAATGTCTGCACTACCAGTCGTCTAGTTTTGGTAATTAATAGATTGGAAATTTTTAAATCAAATCCATCTAATGATAACTCTTTCTTTATATTGTTTTCTAATTTATTTTGTAGAATTGGCTTAAGCTGTAAAGTATTAGCATTAAAAACTAAATCCATAGATTTCTTTCTAAGCTTAAGACTTGAATCATTATTTAGAGATGAGAAAGGAGTACTTGTTTTCGTATTATTTTTTTCAAATTCATCAATAATGTTTTCATCAACTAAACCTAGTTCATTAGCTAATAATTCAATATATTTTTTTTCTATATTAGAAAATTCTCCGTCTGAAGAGGCAGTTAAACAAAGCTCTTTAATAAGATTTTTTGATTCATCGGCAGTTAATTCAATTCCCTTTAAAATTTGCTTTAAGAATCCAAGGGTATCTGTGGAGTTATTGCCGCTTTGTTTTTCAACTATTGATTTACAAAACTCAAAATTTTCATCACTATAAAATAAGTTAACTAATTTAGATTTTTTGATGAATTTGGTCTCTGCTACTTTAACCTTTCCATCCAATGAAACTAGCCAATATAACAAAGTAAGATATAGTTGTTGTTTATTGTTCATTAGCTTTATTTAAAAATTTGATTTGAGAATATCTTCTCCAAATTAATAGCTTTATTAGATTCATCAATATTTTGAATAAATAACTTAATTATTTTGTAGCTATCATCAGTCTCATTATCGAGCTTAGGATAACTAGATGAAAATTCTTTATGAATTTTCTTGAGTTTTGTAACTTCACTTTTTAGACCATTAGAAGTTTTATTTTTATAAGTATCTATGTGTTTGTTAATCTCTTGAACTAATTCATTATTTGCATCTTTACAAAAGGACTCTGTTTCTTTGAAGAATATAGGCTTCTGAATTGAATTGATAATATTTAAATTATTTTCATTTGTTTCAATTAGTTCGATTGTACTTTCAATTGAACTCGGAGTTGATAGTGCAGCATCAAAAAAAGTTTTTAAAGCCTTGGCTTTTTTTGCCAAGCTAGTTTGATAAAAACCTAATTTCATTATAAACTTTAGGTCACCATAAATCTTTTCTTTTAAAAATTTTGCTTTATTTTCAATTAGGGTGTTTGGATTGGGTTTGAAAACGTAGGATTCAGAGTTTGGGAGTCTAACTCTAATTAATTCCGTAGCATGTTTTATAAATTCAACCACATTTACATTGTTCTCCTCGTATTTAAAAAACAGCATTAAATTACCTAATTGACCTTCACTTAATATATCACTAATATATTGATTGTAGGGTTTACCGCTTAAAACCAAAGCATTTATATACTTCAACTTTATTGGTAAATGCTCCTTACTAAACGAATTAATTGAATTTTCATAAAAATTAATAAGTGACTTATAAGATTTATTTTCTAGGAATTCACCAAAAGAAAAATTAATAAAATAATTAATCGAATTCTCCTTAACTGTATTTGTAGTTTTCAGATGGTACAAAAAATCTGTACCGGTCAATTTAATTATATCTTCAAGCTTTTTATTACTTAATTTTTTATCTTTCTTTTTTTCAGTAAGGTACAATCCAACCAGCGCATTTATATTTAAAGGATTAGCTTCAAATGATTTGTTGAAGCTGTTAGCTGCCTTTTCATAAAACTCTTGTTTGAAGAGTTCCATACCAATTTTAAACTGCTCTGAAGATTCAGTTGCCTTGGAATACTCTATCAATCCAACAATTTTTCCAAGCTTATCGTCAATTGATCCAAGATACCATTTGATTTCTTCTAAACCAGATATCAATGAAGCCTCGAGGGAGTTTACTGCATTAACAACAGACGAAAATCCTTCAATAGTATTTTCTTGTAATTCATTTAAACAGCTTTCTATGTAGTCTGTTTGTTCTTTGATTTGACTGTTTACACCCCCAACAGCAAGAAGTGTAGCAGCTTGTAAACCAACTTGCCAACCCATTCTAGATTTGATAGATTTTAAATATTTCTGACTCATTTAGATAAAAAAATACTAATGGCCAATAATTTACACAAAAAACAAGAAACAATAAACAATAAACAAAATTAATTAATAATTATTTTGAAAATGGACATTTCATTTATATATTTAGACTATTAATTTACTAGAAATGAAACAAAAACTTTGGCTTATATTAGAAGATAGTAACACAAAAAATGGAAAGCTTTTTGAAATTTTTATTCAAACTTTAATATTTGTTTCAATTATTTCTTTTTCCATTGGTACCCTTCCAAATATTTCAGAAAATTTAAGCAAAATATTAAACGGTTTTGAAGTATTTAGCATCACTATTTTTAGCATAGAATATTTAATGAGAATCTATGTATCAAAAAAATCACTGAAATATATTTTTAGCTTTTATGGATTAATAGATCTTATAGCAATATTGCCTTTTTATTTTAACGGATTTTTAGATTTACGTTTTCTTAGAGCTTTTAGAATATTAAGAATTTTTAGAGTTGTCAGACTAATAAAGTACAATGATGCTTTGAAACGGTTTAGGAAAGCTTTCACAATTGTAAAAGAAGAAATTATGTTATTTCTTATAATCACAATTGTACTTATTTTTATCACTTCAGCAGGTATTTATTATTTTGAGAACGAAGCACAGCCAGAAGTCTTTAAATCAGTCTTTCATAGTGCTTGGTGGTCAATTGTTACTCTTACAACAGTTGGCTATGGGGATGTATACCCAATAACATTAGGAGGCAGGATTTTCACTTTTTTTGTGTTAATGATTGGGGTCGGATTAGTGACAATACCCGCTGGGCTAGTTGCAACTGCTTTACTTAAAGCAATAGATAACGAAGAAAAGGGAAAAGATAAACCAAAAGATTAAATATCTCAGCGATAGATGAATGTCTCACAACTTTATATGCTCTATTTTTGAGATTATTTGCTTGATACTTAATGAAATACATACAATAAAAAACACCACCAACAAATAAAAGGTTATAAATAATTTGGTTAAATAAAAAATAAGTTATGCGGGTTTTTCTGAAATTAAATTTTAATGTTCCACAAGAATATTACTTTAACGGATATGTGAATAATACAAAATCTGTAAATGTTGATTTAAGTGTTAATGAACTAAATGAAAATTCAAAAGTTTTAACTACTTCAGGTTATGAAACAATAAACGGAAGGCAAACCCTAAAAGAAGGAATAAATCATCCATTTAACATATTTTCATTCCAATTAGGCTTTAAACATTCCAATAGTGATTTTTGGACAATTCGATTGGGGGTTGTCAACATTATAAACTCAGATAAATTTAAATTAAATTTAGAGGGGTCAAAAATTGTTTTTTCAGGTGAACTAATATTGAAAACATCGATTAAAGATAAATGTTTTAATGATCTGCTCTTAAATTTAAATAAAACTTTTATTGATGAATGTTCAGTAGTTAAAGTGATAAATCAATCCTGGAAAGGGAAACAATCGTATAGATTTACATATACAGGGGGAGACTGGAATAAAGACAATGAAATTAAAAAAAATATTATTGAAAATACAAATAACCCCTCAAGAATAATTGGTATTGAGCATTCTAAAAGTTTGAGGAAATCCTGGAATTAAAAAAATGAAGTTTTAATTCAAAACGAATAAAAAAATTAGATCATGAATATATTGGAAAACAGTAAAAATGTCCTACTAAATTTAGTAAAAAGTAAACAGCCTTTACTGTTTAGAAAGAAAAGAAAAGATTCCTACAATATTTCAACTGATCGATTATTATATTTATATCAAAATTATTTTTTAAACATACCCAGCAGAGGTAACTATATTTTTAAATTCTTAAAGAATGATAAAAATGACTTATTATTATTATTTCGTGTTTACTTTAAAATGTATGTGGAGGTAAATAATAACTTAATGACAGCTTACGAAAAATTTCCAAAACGTTTCAAAATCTTAACGGAGGTAAACAAGAAAAACCATAGTCATACACCAAAAACATTTGTTAAAAATTCAATTATGTACCTTTCATCAAATGTATACGGTACTACTAATTATTTATATGGGATTCCTCTTGCTGAAAGTGAAGAGCCTGTTCAAGGAACAGATATTATACCAACAACACAAATTAATTATCAATATATAAAACCATACAAACTATAAATTTGGATGTAAATGAGGGCTTATTTTTTGTAGATCTCTAATAATATTTTATGACAAAACATTTTAAATGCTAGTGACACAACAAAATATAGAACTGCAACTAAAGGTTTTTTACAATATTTTTTATTGTTTTAAATAAAAAATGTATCACAAAAAATTATTTAAGAATACTACAACTCCCGCTGAGTATTTACAGTTTTTTTTGTTATATTTTAAAATACTTATAATATCAACATTTAACTAATTTAATAATGGACATAAAGATTTCAATGGTAGATTATTATAACCTAAGATTTGGATATTGTGATGACAATTCTGAAAGTGATTTCATAGACAATATTAATAGAAAATTAAATATTCATATTGCGAATGGTTATGATGAACAAAAAAATCAATTTTTGCTTATTTTTCATAATGGTAAATTTTTATCAAAAAGTGATAGTTCCTTATTAGATAATTTAGATATGATAGTCTATAGTTTTTCAAAACTAGAACCTCGATTTAGTGAGATAGCTAAAGGTCTAATTTTGTCCTTATATGAAAGAGGGGATTATGGAATTAATACTTTTTCACCAAAATACAATAAAGGGTATTTTGAGGCAAATGAAACTGATGAGGTCAGTGATTTTTCTCCTTGTTTTTTTGGTGTAGGATCAGTTACTCACAAATGTAATGTGAAAATTAATTTGAATACTGGTGAAATATATCATCAAGGTGAAAAAATAAATAATATGGAGGATTTTTATGGATATATTGATGAAGACGAAACATGGGTTGTTGGTAGTCTAGTGTGAGATAGTTTTCACGACCATAAAGACATTGCCGGGAATTAAAATACCTCCTGTGGTGGATTCAATCTCTAATGCCGATGATGCATCGGGCGTATTGGTATTTATACCAACCTGAGCGTAACTCAGTGCTGTAAACAGCATGAGGGTGATTAAAGTAATTTTTCTCATCTTATTTTTTAATGATTTTAAACGTTGAAATTTGATTTTGTGTGTTTTGTAAATTAAGTAAATAAACTCCTGATGCTAAGTCTGTAACATCCAGCTCTAAGGCATTTGACTCCAATATTTTCTGACCTGCTGTATTGAACATTGTCGAGTGTTGTGGAGAATTTGAAACTATAACTATTTTATCGGTTGTTGGATTTGGGTAAACCCTTACTATATCATTTAGGGTTTCTGTTTTTATGGTGAGTGTTGCTGATGAAACACTCGCAGTAACTTGTTTAAAGCCAATAAGCTCTGTAAAATCATAACTCAATATGTTATTCACATTATCAATGCTTGGCACAACATTGTTCCAAACATGATTGGAATCCAATACTTCTAAAACTAATTCTGCTTCGTCAATACCACTAAGCTCAGAGTCTAAATAACGAAAAGAAAGCACCCCTGAATAATCCGTTAGCTCATTTGATAATTCATAAACTCTTTCAATACTAGAGTTATCTCCAACAACTACTGGAGTACTCGACCGCGCAATAGAATTAGGCCCTTCTAGGGTGTAAGTAACACTAGGGGATAGCTCTAGACCATCTACTGTAATAGAACTATTGGAGTTGATGTTTACAGAATTACCTGGTTCTATACTAAGGGTTTGACTAAAACAAAAGGAGGTCGCTAGCAATAAAGCGAAATGTAATTTATGCACGTTTAAAAGTTAAATTGGTTTAACAATGTAGTTAAAAAAATATAAAAACCAATACAAAGTTGATACAAAACTATTAAAGCTATATTAATTACATTTTATTTAAAATAATTGATTGTTTAATAAAAATCAAATCTTTCCAATTCTGATCTTTAGTAGAATGTATATTTTGTTCTAAATCAATTCCATATCATTTTTAATATTAATGTTTTACAGAAATTATTTTTTTCAACAGAATATTTTTACTTGAGCTTCCTATTTGAATCTCAAAATCTCCTGGTTCAACAGTATAGCTTTGTTTTATAGCGTCGTAATAACATAGATCTTTGCTTGCACTTAATTTAAATTCTACCATTTTTTTTTCTCCTTTCTTCAACAAGATACGTTTAAACCCTCTAAGTTGTTTATGTGGCATCCATGTAGTGGATTCAGTATCCTTAACATATAACTGAACAACTTCTTCACCATCCAATTCACCAATATTTTCTACATTGACTGTAATAAATACTTCATCTAAGCTGTTTAAAATTGTTTTATTGATTGTTAAGTCAGAATACTTAAACTTTGTATAACTTAAACCATGACCAAATGGATACATGGCATTACCATTGTAATACCTGTAAGTGAACCCATTACCAGCACGCATGTTGTAATCTTCAAAATTAGGTAATTCACTTGTAGAAGAATAAAATGTCACAGGTAGCCTTCCAGCTGGATTATAATTCCCAACCAAAACATCTGCTATTGCTTCACCTCCTCGCTGACCAGGATACCATGCAGCTAAAATCCCCTTAAGTTCTTGTTCCAAACCATTAAAAGAGATGGCACTTCCTGCTAGTAAGACAAATACAACTGGTGTGCCAGTTTTGATCATAGCTTTTACAGCATTGAGTTGAACTTCGGGAAGTTCAATTTTTGTTCGGTCTCCTCCAAAGAATCCTTCAACTCCGTTTTTTGATCTCATTTCATTACTTTCCTCTCCCTCCCAAGTTGCATCTAATCCACCAACAAATATAGCAATATCAGCAGCTTTAACATCTTTTAAAATCTTCTTCGAAAGCACTAAAGAATCTTTATTTTGGTTTGTGACCAAAGAAACGCCTTTATGATGTACCAGCTCCACTTCTGGTCCAGATTTAGCTTTTATTCCATTAATAACAGTTACCGGGTTAGAGGGGGTCCCATAGTAATTACCTCTCAAAGCATTAATATTATCTGCGTTAGGTCCAATCACAGCTATTTTTTTAATAAGGTTTTTATTTAACGGGAGGATACCTTCATTCTTTAACAAAGTCATAGATTTCTGAGCCATCTTAAGGGCTAAATCATCGTGTGCTTTTCTGTTATTTAGCTCAAACGGAATTTGAGCATATGGCACCCGTTCTATAGGATCAAACATCCCTAGTTTCATTCTTGCTAACATTAATCGATATACAGAAAGGTCTATTTCTTTAATTCCGATTAACCCTTGTGATACAGCTGTTTTTAGAGCACTTTGGTACACACTGCCGCAATTTAGATCACAACCTCTTCGGATCCCTAAAGCTGCTGCTTGTTCTTGTGTCTTAACAATTTTGTGAGCGTCAAATATATCATTTATGGCGCCACAATCAGAAACAACATATCCTTCAAACCCCCATTGTTTTCGAAGAATATCATTTAGAAGCATCCAACTGGCACTAGCAGATTCGCCGTCCACACGATTATAAGCACCCATTACAGAATAGGCCTTCGCATCTACTATTAGATCTTTAAATGCAGGTAAATAAGTTTCCCATAAATCCCGTTTGGACGGGAGTACATTAAAGCTATGTCTTGTAGGTTCGGGCCCATTATGGACTGCAAAATGCTTGGCCGTCGACACAAGTTTTAAATACTTGGGATCATTTCCTTGTAATCCTCTTACAAATTGTATTCCCATTTGTCCAGTTAGGTAAGGATCTTCTCCATAGGTTTCATGTCCTCTTCCCCAACGAGGGTCTCTAAAAATATTTACATTAGGTGACCAAAAAGTTAGTCCTGTATATATTTCATAATTTTTATTTCTTTGTGCTTCATGATGTTTTGCTCTAGCCTCATCACTTATGGTATTGGCTACCTCTCTCATAATATCTATATCAAAAGAAGCTGCCATTCCAATGGCTTGTGGAAAAACAGTTGCAATTCCAGCTCTAGCTACTCCATGTAAGCATTCATTCCACCAATGGTATGCCTGTATATTTAGGCGTGGAATAGCAGGTGCTGCTGCTCCTAGCTGTGATATTTTTTCTTCTAACGTCATTTGTGCGACTAAATCTGTTGCTCTTGTTTCAAAGTCTAAAGACAGGTTAGAGTACTTTTCAATATCGGCCTCTTGAGCATTACTATTAACACTAAGTAATGATAGAGAAACATATAAAATTAATAAGTTAAATTTCATTTTTATATTTTTTATTTAAATTTATACTTTTTGAGTTAATTTTATGATTAATTAAAGATTAAGTTCTGCATAATTAATATGATTATTCATTATTTTCATAAAAAAACAATATAAGATGTTCATTATTTATTATATATTTAAAAACCAAAATCGACCTATGGAAATCCATTAAATATATTGATCATGAAATTGTATTTTTTATGAAATTAATTTTTAATCGATTCAAAAACTACTTAAATTTAAGGTGAAAACAGCACCAAAATTATAATTATCGCTAAAAAAATAATTATAATCTTATTTTATAAATTATTTTATTGATTAAAAATATTTAATTAACTTGGTACCTAAGATTAGATATCTTAATAAAAATAGATGATAAATTTTTTTAATAAATTTCTGTTTGTTAGCCTAATTTTAGTGCCATTATTAGGAAGTACACAGGGAATTCGCTTTAATTCTAGCGAAAGTTCTATTGTCGAAAGAACCTCATATAATGTATTTGTAAACGATCAACCAAAGTTTATAGGGAAATTCAGTATTGATTTTAATTTATCTATTATTGATTCTAAAATATTTGGATTCATCTTGAATATAAAAGATAAAAATAATCCAATTTCATATTCATTAGTTTATATTGATAACACTGAGGGGAGTGGAGAACTTAAACTGAATCTTGACGGAGTTAAAAAACTAATATCAGTTCCATTAAAAAAAGAATTTATCGGGTCCAGAAAATGGATCAAAATAAATTTAAATTTCAATTCTTTATCAAAAAAAATTACTCTTAGTGTTAATGATAAAGTGTTTTCATCATTAGAAAATGAATTTAATAATACAATAGTTCCTGAAATTTATTTCGGAAAACATGGGAGTGTAATAGATGTTCCTTCTATGGCTATTAAAGATCTTGTTATTTCAAATAAAAACAATAAAACTATTTTTAATTTTAACGAAAGTGAAGGTAATGCTGTTTACGATTCTGAAGGACATCTTTATGGGACTGTTGATCATCCAAATTGGTTAATTACAGAGTCTTATCACTGGAAGTTAATAAGTAGCAAATCATTTAACAAAGTTACTTCCGTAACTTTTGACGAAAACAACAATAGGTTCATTTATCAAAATTCAGATACATTAAACTTTTACAACCATATAAATAAAAAAAATACCTTTCATAGATTCAAAAATACTTTAACTGTTCCTATGCGACTTGGAACTAGTTTTTTAGATCCAATTGAAAATAAATTATATATTTATGAATTGTCTGACGTTTTAGATGGAAAATCAACAATTGCATCAATTGACTTAGAGACTCCAGAGTATTGGACTAAAAACAGTTCTCTTCAACTATTTCAACAAAGACATCATCACAACGGATTCTTTAATCCAAGGTCAAATAAGTACCTAATATTTGGTGGCTATGGCAACCAAAAGTTCACAAATGCTTTTAACTCTTACGATATTAAAAATGACAAATGGGAGACCATAACATTTAACGGTGATATCATTTCTCCTAGATTTTTTGCTGGAATGACTCAAATTGGAAATCAAAACTTATTATTATTTGGAGGACAAGGAAATGAGACAGGAGAACAAAGTATAGGTAAAACCTATTATTACGATTGTTATAAAATTAATCTAAAAACAAATAATATACAGAAACTTTGGGATATTAAACAAGAAAATACCAAAATGGTTTCTGGAAGGAACATGGTTCTTAGCAAAGATTCAACCTCGTTTTACACGATTGGCTATTCTGAATATAATCCTTCTACTTTTTTACAATTATATAACTATTCCATTAAAGATGGTAGTCCCAAAATATTTGGAGATTCTATTCCAATGATCTCTGAAAAGATTCGGACAAATGCAAATTTATACCTAAACAATTCAACCAATCAATTTTTTTGTGTTACTCAGGAATTTGAAGAAAATGGATCAAATAAAATAAACATTTATTCATTAAATGATAAACCCGTTTCTAGAGAGAACATTTATATTGTAGAAAAAAAATCGAATACAAAAATTATTTTTGTACTCATAATACTCCTACTAATGTCAGGAGTGTTATACTACTTAAAAAATCTAATTAAAATAAGAAAAAAGAAAAAAGAAGAATTCAAAGCTCAAGTTCAAAATATATTAAAACCTCAAAAAACAAATTCACCAGAAATTAAACCAAACTCTACTTTATTATTTGGTAGTTTTAGAATAATTGATAGAAATAAAAAAGATATTTCATACCTATTTAGCCCGAAGATCAGACAACTGTTTTTACTATTGCTTTTTAGCAGCAAACAAAAAGATGTTTCGGGATTAACCTCTGAAAGAATTCACTCCACCCTTTGGCCAGATAGTACCCCACAAAAGGCTAAAAATTTAAAAAATGTAATCATCAGTCAGTTAAGAAATATACTAACAGATGTAGACGGTTTGGAGCTCATCTACTCTAAGGGTCGATTTGTTATGGAGATAGAAGATGAATTTTATTGTGATTATTTTAGTTTTACGACACAATTAGAATCTTTAAGAGATGATTTACTCGATTATAACTCCTTAAATGAACTGACGAACTTAATTAGTCCAGGAAAATTTTTATTATCAATTAATGATGAATGTTTTGATAAAATAAAAAAAGACTTTGAGTATGAAATTTTAAAAATTATTCCAAACCAATTGAAGCAAATGTATACAAATAAAGACTACTCGCCTATCATCCCACTTACAGAAATTTTATTTAATATTGACTCTTTAAATGAAACTGCCTTTTACTATCGAATCCATACACTTCATAACATGGATTTGACGCTAAAGGCAAAAAAACAGTTTAATGATTATATTATTAGATATAATAAAATTATGGGAGACAACTTTCCAAGCACCTACAAAGATGTTATTAAGCAAATACCCGATGAATTAATCTAAGCCCTAACAAACCAAATAAAACCTTGTTAAACATTAATTATTTAACGTTGATGTTTATTTGATCTGAAATACCGTCTGAGGCATTCCCAACGTAAATTGTATAGTTTCCCTTTTCTATATTCCAATTAGAAATAGATTCATCATAAAAAGATAAATCAGACACATTTATAGTAATTATTTCACTCGTTTGGTTTCCAGCTCTTAAGAAAGTTTTTTTAAATCCCTTAAGCTCTTTTAAGGCTCTCAGTACTTTCGATTTTGAAATTCCAACATATACCTGAACAACTTCTGCTCCATCCTTACTTCCCGTATTTTTCAGCTTGTATGTTATATTTATACTATCATTGCCTGTATAAATTTTCTTATCAGATTTAATGTCTGTAATTTTAAAAGATGAGTATGACAATCCATGTCCAAATGAAAATAACGGTTTAATATTTTTAGTGTCATGCCATCTATACCCCACTAGAACACCATCTTTGTAATATTGTGTTTCACCATCCCCGGGATAGGATATTTCACCAAAAAAATGAGCAGAATTATCAATTAGTTTAACAGGAAAAGAAAATGGAAGTTTACCAGATGGATTTGCATCACCACTAATAATATCTGCAATTGCATTTCCAGCTTCACTCCCTAAGTACCACGTTTGCAGTACACTCTTAACGTTAGAAATCCAAGGCATGCTGACAGCGTTTCCACTTACTAATAAAACCCCAATATTTGGATTTACTTTCTGCAACTCACTAATTAAATAATCTTGATTATATGGAAGCTTAAGTTCTTGGCGATCTGCAGCTTCACAATCTTGACCTCTATTTTTATTTAGGCCTCCTATAAAAAGTACGACATCGGCTACAGAAGCTGTTACTAAAGCATCTTTAATAAGTGATTTAGGATTTTGATTTGAATCTTCTGATGTATAGCCTTTTGAAAAAATTATAGTGGCATTTTTAAAACGTTGTTGTAAACCTTCAAGTGGAGATATTTCATAATTAGCTTTTAACTCTGAAGAACCTCCTCCACTAGTCATTGACTTTGTCGCATTTTCTCCAATCACAGCAATCGTTAATTTCTTAGTTGGATTTAAAGGAAAAAAATCATCATTATTTTTCAAAAGAACAATCCCTTCTGTAGCTACTTGACGTGCCACCTGACTGTGCTCACTATTATTTATTTTACCTAACGGTCGACCATAATCTAAAGTCGTTCGGATCATCAATCGGAGAATTCTTCGCACTTTATCATCCAAAATACGCTCTTCAATCTCTCCGCTTTTTACTAATTCCAAAAAAGAAGTACCTAAGAAATTAGCATCAAAAGCCTGTCTAGTAGATGTATTCGTATTAATTGGAGACCCCATTTCTATGTCAAGTCCGTTAAGAGCTGCTTCTTTAGTACTGTGTGTACCACCCCAGTCAGAAATCACAACGCCATCAAAATTCCAGTCTGTCTTGAGGATTTTATTTAAGAGAAGTTCGTGGTGGCTACAATGCTGCCCCCTAAATTGATTGTAAGCCCCCATTATAGACCAGGCTTCACCTTGTTTAATAGCAGCTTCAAAAGCAGGTAAATATATCTCATACAACGCACGGTCACTAACCTGAACATTAATATGATTCCTCCATACCTCCTGGTTGTTTAATGCAAAGTGTTTAACGCAAGCTGCAACCCCATTCATTTGCACACCTTTGATGTAAGGCACCACCATTCTAGACGCTAAATAGGGATCTTCACCCATATATTCAAAATTTCGTCCGTTTAGTGGCGTCCGATATATATTTACGCCCGGTCCTAGCAAAACATCTTTTTTTCTGTAGCGTGCTTCTTCTCCAATACTAACCCCATATTGATTTGAAAGAGATGGGTTGAAGGTTGCAGCAAGACACGTTAACGCAGGAAAAGCAGTAATATAATCATTTGTCCAACCAGAATAATTCCAATTAGACCAATTTATTTCTGCTCTAATTCCATGGGGACCATCCGACATCCATAATTCAGGAATCCCTAATCGAGGGATTCCTGGTGAACTAAATTGAGACTGAGCATGACACATAGAAATTTTTTCTTTCAGAGTCATTTCATTGAGAATACTATCAATTTTCGACTCTCTAACTTCAAGTTTGGTTTGGTCAGCAGGAAATGAACTGATAAATTGTTGTGAATAAATTTTTGTGCAAGAAAGACCCAACAAAAGAATACTCACTGCTACTGAAAAACGTCTATAAGAAAGCTTTAATAAAGTCATATTTTTATTCAGATGAAAATGAAGAAGCTGGAAGTCCTTCACGATTAAAAAGGCAAGGAACTGCTTGGTCACTCCATCCATATCTTGCATATTTTGGATTAGAAACTGTTGAGGCTGAAAGTTCTATAGTGTTATTAATAATTTTCGCCTTTGCAATCTTATATACCTTATCGACTCCGGCTATTTCGAAGCCCCTTAGGTCGCCCTGTGAAATCAAACCACTGCCAATATGGATAAAATTAACAACGAGGGTCTCTCCACGTCTTATTATATTTTTAAATAAGGGACCTGAAGCTACTAGTTGCTTTCCATACTCATTTGCCAAAGCCAACCCTGCTAGTCTTTTTCCAACTGCTTGTTTATTTGAAGGATGAATATTATTAAAATTACCTATATCCATGGTCACAACCATTCCCGTATTTTTTATATTTAAGGTGTTTCGCTGAGCCTCTCTTAATTTTTGAGATTGGTCCAAAGCTGTTTTTTTTTCTCTAGGATATCGAAAAGGTGCAATTTGAACAAAATAAAATGGAAAATCATTAGTCCATCTTTCACGCCAATCACTAATCATTGCAGGAAACAATTGCTTATATTCTTCTGCACGCCCCACATTCTCTTCACCTTGATACCAAATAGCGCCTTTAATTGTGTAGGGTATTAGTGGATGAATCATAGCATTAAATAACACTGACGGAAGTTTGGGGTTCATTTTAACAATATTAGTTTTATTTTTTAAATTAAGAGGCTCAGTCCCATACAAATAAAGCTTTCCTTTATAAATTTCAGCAGCCATTCTGTAGCTCCAATACCCACCTAATGAAACTTTTGATCCAGAATCGCTAATTAATAGCATAGGACCTTTGACGGTCCCTGGCCCTCCAATATCAATCGCACGAATGGCTATGGAATTAGCGCCTTTTTTTAAAAGAGTCTTTGGAACTTTATAAGCTCTTTTGGAACTTGAATAATTAGCACCAGCAAAACTACCAACCTTATTTCCGTTTACATAGATAACGTCCATATCATCAATAGCTTCAATTTCTAGCGTATAGTCTGACTTTAAATCTCGAATATGAATTGTTTTACGAAACCACATAACTCCATCAAAATCTGCTTTGGTAGTTGCATCAAATTGACCGGGTAAATACACCTGACTCCACTGGCTATCATCATAATCAACTTGTTTGAATTCAGTGTCATAAACAACTAATTGATCCCATTGTTTATCTCCTGATGGGATCGCCATTGATTTCCACTTTGAAAACCAATCAGAGGCCTCATTTTGAAGGTCAACAGAGCTCATAGTCTTTATAATCCGATCAAAATCACCTATTTTATTTATTACCTTGTTACTAGTCCAAGCCTCTACAGGAGTACCTCCCCAGCTCGTATGAATAATTCCAATAGGAACATTTAAAGCTTTATATAATCGACGAGCAAAAAAATAGGCTGATGCACTGAACTCGCCCGCAGTTTCGGGACTAGAAACCTTCCAGCTTCCTTTAAATGTTCCTATTGGATTTAATGAAAGCTGTTTCTGAACTGTAAACATTCTAATATCGACGTAATCTGATTTTTGTATTTCTTCTTCTGAATTATCGATAATATCGTTTGGAAGCCAACCTCTTAATGGCATTTCCATATTTGATTGACCGGCAGCAAGCCAAACTTCTCCGATCATAATATCGACTAATGATTTTTTATGAAATTTAGTTTGTATTTCAATGGTAAAGGGTCCACCAGCTTCGGGAGTATCTAAATCTAATTTCCAATGGCCATTAGTATCTACTATAGTATTCGATTTTCCTCCCCAACTACCTGTAACGTAGACCGCCTCATTTGGCGTACAGGTACCCCATAATGATACATTGGCGCTTTGTTGTAAAACCATATGATCTGAAAACAGTGCATTGAGTTGTAGAGGATTTTTTACATTTATTTCTTGAGAAAAAGAAAGCGCACAAAAAAATATAGAAAAAAGCATTAAGGTTAATTTATTAATCATAAGAAGCTTGTTGTAATAATTTTAGTAACATTAATTCTGACTCATTGAGTATGGCTTTGAAGATTGCTCAATCCCTAAGTTCCTATTCGGTTTAGAACTCATTTCTGTAGAAAAAACAAAACCATTCATAATATCTTGATATGTAATATAATTTTTGGTATAGGGGGATTTATTTTTGTAAATCGCGTTAATGTATATATTCTCCTTCGAATTCTTTGGCGCTTTTATTTCAAATGTGTTTCCATTTTGAAGATGTAATTTCACATTTTTAAACAACGGACTCCCGATTGCATATTGACCTGTCCCTGGAGTTACTGGATAAAAACCTATAGCCGAAAAAACATACCAAGCAGAAGTTTGTCCATTATCTTCATCGCCACATAGGCCGTCCGGCGCAGAAGAATATAGTTTATCCATGATTTCTCTAGCATGCATTTGCGTTTTCCATGGTTGCTCAAGCCAATTGTATAAATAAATAGCATGCTGTATAGGTTGATTACCATGTGCATATTGCCCCATATCCCCTACTAGCATTTCAGTAATTTCGTGGATTTGCTGTCCGTAATATGAATCATTAAATGTTGGTGCTGCTGTAAAAACTGCATCCAAACGGTTTCGCATTTTTTCAATACCACCAAAAGAGTTAGCCAATCCAATTGGGTCATGGAATACACACCAAGTCCAATGCCAAGATGAACCTTCGGTGAATGCGTCACCCCATTTGTCTGGTGTAAATGTTTTAGCCCAACTTCCATCTTTATTCTTGCCCCGCATAAACCCAATTTCTGGATCAAATAACTGTTTATAATTTAAACTTCTATCTCTAAATAAATCAATCTCTTTTTGAGGCTTATTTAAAGCAACTCCAAGTTCGGCTATGCTCCAATCTGCAAAGGCATACTCTAAGGTACGTGCAGCATTTTCGTTAACCCCTACATCGTAAGGAATGTAGCCTAAATCGTTATAATAATCTGCACCATAGCGTCCTACAGAATTCACAGGACCTACACTTTTACTATTTTTTAAAATTGCTTCGTAAAGCGTTTCAATATCATAGCCTCGAATTCCTCTTAAATAAGCATCGGATATATTAATTGCAGAGTTGGACCCAACCATGCAATCCCTGTGTCCTGGACTTGCCCACTCTGGCAACCAACCACTTTCGTTATAAGTATTAACCAAGCCTTGCATAAGCTGACTGGTGAAATCTGGATACATGATTGTGAAAAATGGAAACACGGCTCTAAAGGTATCCCAAAAGCCATTATCTGTAAACATATAGCCCGTAAGCACCTTACCGTTGTAAGGGCTGTAATGAACGATTTCATCAGCAGCATTAAGCTCATAAAACTTTCTTGGAAACAATAAGACTCTGTAAAGTGCCGTATAAAAGGTTCTATATTGTTCAACAGTCCCCCCTTCAATTTCTATTCTACCTAGTTCTGCATTCCACACTGCTGCAGCTTTGGTTTTTGTTTGATCAAAAGTATCTGTACCAATTTCTCTACTTAAGTTCAGTTCTGCTTGTTCTAGACTAATAAAAGAGGATGCTACTTTTGCTGATATTTTTTCGTTGTTTTCTGTTTTAAAGCTTAAAGCAGCTCCGACATGATAGCCTTCCGCAACTAATGCCTGACTTAAGTTCTTGTTATCAGCTTTGGATTTTTTATTGGTTTCCCATGTTTGTGAAACTTCAAAATCTTTATTAAAATAAATCACAAAATAATTATGAAAGTTCTCGGGAACCCCTCCGGAATTATTGCGACAATACCCTACGATTTTTCGTTCTTCAGGAAACACTTTTACCATTGAACCCTTAAAAAAGCCATCTACTAATACATGGGCATTGTCAGTTTTTGGAAATGTGAATTGAAATTGTGCTCCGCGTTCAGTTGGAACTATTTCGGTTGTGACATCATAATCTGCTAAATAGACTTTGTAGTAATGTGGCTTGCTAATTTCTGCTTTGTGTGAAAACCATGAAGCTCGTTTATCTTCGTCAATTTCAAGCTTTCCCGTTTCAGGAAACAATGAAAAAGCGGCATAATCATTAATCCAAGGACTGGGTTGATGTGTTTGCTTAAAGCCTCTAATTTTATTGGCATCGTAAGTATACCCCCATCCATTGCCCATATCACCCGTTTGAGGGGTCCAAAAGTTCATACCCCAAGGTGTTGCAATTGCAGGATAGGTATTTCCATTAGACAATTCAAAAGCGGAGTCAGAGCCCACTAAAGGATTTACAAAATCTACAAGACTAACAGCGTGGTTTTGACCATTAGCCTTAAAAGATATAATTACTAATATACAGAGCAGAATTTTAACTATTTTCATTTATTATATTTATTTGTTTTGAGGCGTGTAAGATTAGTTATTTAACCTAGTTAAAGCTAGGTGACTCTTTATTTTCTCCCCAAGTTTTATTAGGTGTTTTAGAAGATTCGAAATCTATGGTGCCACCATTTTTAATTAAGTCCCAATCGATCCAAGAAGACTTGTGTTTTTTTCCATTAATTTTTAAGGATTTAATGTAATTTTTTTCTGTAGAACCTCCATTAATTGTTAATAGTCCTTGAGGTAAATTTACTATTGCTTTTTCAAATTGAGGCGTGTTAACAGAAAACCCTGCCACACCTGGAATCATTGGATACATTCCGATAGAAGCAAATACATACCATGCTCCCATAGTACCTAAGTCATCATTGCCAGGCAACCCTGTTGGTTCACTTGTATACATTTCATTAAAAACTCGGTGAACAACTTCAGATGTCTTGTAAGAAGCATCGGTCCAATTATAAATCCATGGCGCTTGAAAATCAGGCTCATTACCAGCAGCAAACCAAGCATCATCGTATGAGGCGTCTAAACGCTCAAAAAAAGTGTCTAGGCGTTTTTCAGCAACCTTAGAGCCTCCAAGGGTGTCAATTAATTCTTTTAGATTATAGGGAACCATCCAAAAATAATTCTTGTAAGTCGCTTCTCTCCAGTCATGCTCAATATCTTTCCATTTACCGTTAGGATATTTAGAATTCAACCATTTATTTTTTGGATTATAAATATTTTTCCAATTTTGAGATCTATCTATAAAATAATTAGCGTCCTCTTTGAGATTTAAAGCTTTAAGTGCAAATTGTCCTATAGCAAAGTCTGACGAAGTGTATTCCAACATCATTGATGCAAACGTATGACCATCTCTCATATATTCTGTCAAATATGGTCTTATTTCCTGATCTTGGGAACGTAAAAGTGGGATAGTAGCTCCACGCTTCATGTAGTTATAGGCCTTATTTAGTTCAAACTTTGTGGCTCCAAAAGCATAAGAATTTGAAATAAGAATTGGTGTTGGATCGCCTTGCATGATTCCTGTTTCAATATTTGCTAGAATCCAACGACCATACCCTCCGCTTTGTTCTGCAAAATCAACCAACGACTGCATCATATCACTGCTTTGATCTGGGTATAATATAGCAAGTAATTGAGCTTGAGTTCGGTAGGTATCCCAAACACTAAAGGAACTGTATTGAGCATCTAAATTGGTTTTATACACTTTAAAATCAGCCCCCATATAGTCTCCGTTTACATCGCTCACAATGTTAGGATGAATTAAAGAGTGATATAAATGGGTGTAAAATTGAATTTTGCGATCTGTACTTGGAGTTTCGATTACAATTTTTGACAAGCTAGAATCCCATGCGGTCTCTGCGTTTTTTTGGTAGGCACTAAAACCACCTTCAATACAGCTAGCCTTTAAGTTTTCTTTGGCATTTTCAATGGAAACATACGAAATTGATATCCGATAATTAACTTCACTATTTGTAGTTGTATCAAATGAAAAATAAGCTCCTGATTTTTTTCCAGATGCTTCATTTACCCCTTCTGATAATACGTTTTTTTCCCATGTCCCACTAGAGGTTGATGGTCTATCAAATTCGGCCACAAAGTACAGTTTATAGTTTGTTGAAGAACCACAAAAATCTCCACCTTCGGCAAACCCTTCACAACTTGAATCTGAAGTAATTGTAACCATTGCAGCATTTATATCAGTAGAACTAGCCCCAGATCCAATAATAACTGTACCCGCTTTTGTTGATTGATCAAACTTAAAATTTGCTACACCTGAACGTTTGTTTACTGTCAGCTTAGCAGTCGTATGGTCTGGCATTTGAAGAGATACAAAACCTGCATGTGCTTCATTTATCAATTCATATTTTTTAAAGCTATCCATGTTGCTAGGAGAGCTTTTGAGTAGCCCCGAAATTGGTAAGACAGGAAAATTACCCATGTGTGGGCACCCCGCTCCACTTAACTGGTTTATAACAAAACCTTTTTGAGGAGAAAAAAAGCTTGGTGTAAACTGAACCATTCCAAAGGGGTAAGTCGCTCCAACAAAATTATAACCACAGCCCAATCCACTGCCTTGAGATCCAATTTGTGGATCGACAACTTTAGATAATTGCTGAGCACTAACAGACAAATTAACTGAAATTAGCAACAAAAAATTAAGAAAATAAGTTTTAAGATTTATATCATGAAATATTTTAAGATTGTATCTGAAAGATAGATCAATGAAATCTGTATTTTCGATCATGAATTTAAATTGAGTTCATTTAATGTTTGTTTTATAATTTCTAAATATAATATCAACTAATTAAATAAGTAATTAATCTTCGATTAATGAGAGATTAAATTATGTATAATTTGATTAATTTATCTAAAAATTGTCTAACAAAAAAAGTTATCGAATAAATGAATAAATTATAAGAAATTTGCTTAATATTTTTGATTATATAGTGTTAGTCATAATTTACTTCTCAAAAATATTAGTTCTAATAAACCATAGATTTGGGTCTGTATTTATGTTCTTTTCCAAAATCTAAGTTAGGAGTTGAACCCATTACAAACCTTAGCACTCCTCCTTTGATTAAATCTTTATGTGTTATGTAGGAGTATTTATGTTCAGCACCATTAAGTGTAACTTGCTGAATATAAATATTAGAGTCAGAATTATTCTCAGCTATGATTTTCATGCTTTTACCATTTCCTAAATTGAGGTCAACTTGGTCAAATATGGGACTTCCAAAAACATATGCACCATTTGAAGGATTAACCGGATAGAAGCCCATAGAAGAAAATATATACCAAGCAGACATTTGTCCGCAGTCTTCATTACCACTCAAACCATCTGGTTGATCTGAATACAAATTATTAGTTATATGTCTTACATTTTCGGGTATTTTATATTGTTCACCTGCGTAAGCATACATGTAAGTGGTGTGATGGCTAGGCTCGTTTCCGTGTGCATATTGACCAATAAGTCCAGTAATATCCATTGATGATCCTTCTTCTAAATCGGAAGAAATACTAAATAATTGATCTAGCTTAGTAGTAAAGCCTTTATCGCCTCCTAGTAATTCAATAAGACCTTCAGGGTTTTGTGGAGTTAACCACAAATATTGCCAAGCATTTCCTTCACAATAATCATTAACTCTGTGTTGAGCAGACTTAGGATCAAAAGGAGTTCTCCAGCTACCATCATCCATTTTCCCTCTCATGAATTTAGTTTCAGGATCGAAATAATTTTTGTAAGACTTTGATCGCTTTAAAAAATACTCGTAATCTTTAGGTTTATTTAATTTAGATGCGAGCTGCGCAATGCCCCAATCTGCAATGGCATATTCCATAGTGCTTGCGATTGATTCTGCCATAAAGTTTGAAGGAATATATCCATATTTCATCAAGTCTTTTACACCAGGCTCATGGTCTCCAGTTGCACTTTCTTTCACTGCTGCATATACTTTTTCCAAATCAATACCTTCAAATCCTTTTAGGCAGGCATCAACAACAACAGGAATAGCACTGTATCCCGGCATTGTATTAGTTTCGTTTCCTCTTAAATGCCATACAGGTAATTTACCTTGCTGCTCAAATATTTTAACCATAGAATTGACCATATCACTCACTCTTTCTGGATGTGTGATGGTATACAATGGATGTGCAGCCCTATAGGTATCCCAAAGAGAAAATAAAGTATAGTTGGTAAAGGTGGTGTCTTTATATACCTTTTTATCAGTCCCCCGGTATTCACCATTAAGATCTTGGAATAGATTAGGGGCAATCATATGGTGATACATTGCAGTATAAAAGACTCTCTTTTTAGCTTTGTCTTTTGTTTTAATGTGAATTTTTGAAAGTTCTTTATTCCATTTGTCTTCTGCATCTTTCAACACCTTATTGAAATCCCATCCTGGAATTTCTGTCATTAAATTATCTAATCCATTGCTTGAGCTTACCGGAGAAACACCCATTTTCAAATAAATCACTTCACCCTTTTTAGTAGAAAACTCTAAGAAACCTTTTAAAAATTCTCCTTTTTTTTCAGAGGCTTTGACTTTTCTTCCATTATTATAAATCATAAAATCTTTAACAGGCTTAGAAACCACTAATGAGAAAAATTCTCTTTGATCAGATGCCCACCCTGATGAAAATCGATAGCCCTCAAATAAAGTATCATTAATTTGTCTAAGATAGGTGTCAGTTGGTCGATCAGCACTTCCTTCACCTAAATCAATAATAATCCTTGATTCTGAAGATTCAGGGAAAGTATATTTATGCAATCCAGAGCGTTCGGAGGCTGTCAATTCAACTTTAATATCATACCGATCTAATATGACCTTATAATATCCAGGGCTTGCACTCTCTTTATCTTTTGAATACAAAGAGGCATATCCCTTAAGATGTCTGTCTTGAGTACCTGCATTAATTTTTAATTCACCTGTCGCTGGCATGACTGTAAGTTCTCCTAAATCTGACATTCCCGTACCACTGACATTTAAATGGCAAAACCCTTTAACAATACTATCTGTGTAGTGGTAGGATGATGACCAATCCCATCCTTTATTAAAGTTTGTTGGTCCTACTTGTACGCCTCCAAATGGCACATTAGCGCCTACAAAAACATGTCCATGACCTCCAGAACCAATAAAGGGGTCCACATATTTTATATAATTATTCGGTTTCAAACTTTTAAAGCCGAAACTTATTAACATAATAGCTATGACGGCAAAAATATTTTTTAAATTAAAATGTCTCATGTGTTATATTTTTTAATTGTTATAAGATTGGTAGATTATAATCTCACTCTGTTTTTAGTTGTGATTGTAACTATAAAATAACTAACGAATAATCAGCGTCTAATTTGTAATAGCTCCATAACCTGAAAGCTCCATCTCTATTAATTGAAATGCTTGATTTCCAACGGTTGAAGTGAACCGAAATCGAATGTATTTTGAGAATGGTCCAGGTGGGAAATCAAATTCAATAGATTGCAGGTCACCTCCGCTGATACTTTGGTCTACAATTAGTTGCCAGCCTGCATTTTCAAAACTTTCAGTTGTCACTGAGTCAGAAAGCACTGTGTTTCCAATAGATTGAAATACCGGAAATGTTTCTCCCCCTTCTAGAGTTGGTCTTCCCCAAATCTCTAACTGAGTGGGGTTATTTCCAGAAAAGTTATTGGGATCTCTAAAGTGTATTTTACATTTTGATAATTGAGTCGTAACACCTAAATCTATTGTAAAATGCCCTGGGACGGAATTTTCTCCTGAATGATACCCATAAGTATCATTGCCAGACCAAATACCGTTGTTGTCCCATAAATAATTAGAAGGGTTTCCGCCATAAGATGTTCCTGGGTTATCACTCGGCATTAATGACATGGAAAACAAAGATTTATCAAGAACTATAGCCTTAGTATCTTGTCCATACAGAGTCAGTTCTGTTAACTGCGAATTGGTGTTTCCAACCGTGGATAAGACTCGGTATCTAATATATCGTACTTGGTTAGCAGGACTGACTAAAAAACTATTACTAGCCATCGCTGCACCATCTACGGTTCCTTCGTACAAAAGTCTCCAACCTGCATTATAAAAAGCGGCGTTAGTATTTGCACTTGTCTCTGCAAATTCAAGACCATCACGACCCCATATTTGTACCTCAGTTGCATTATTTTGAGCCGAGGAATTTGGGTCAGGCATTTCTAGTTTCACCTTTCTAAGTGTGGTCATCACTCCTAAATCTATAGTGAAGTGGTGTGGCATGTCTCCTGGATTTGAATAATAGGAGAAGGTGTCATCACCAGACCATGAACCGTCGTCATCAAATAGATAAAGTTCTGGGTTTGCATTGTTATTGGTCCCTAAGTTATCGCTTTGCATTTGTACGAGTTGAAAATAGCTTTTATCGAGCTCACTGTACGGTACATTTGGCAATATATAATCATTTGCTGGAAGTGGAATAGTATCAATTCCATTGACACCCGATAGTAAATAAGATTTAGAAGATATAATCCCTAAGGGTTTAAAATCATTTAATTTAATTCTATTATCCTCAAAAAAAGCAGTATCTCTCACAATTTCGTTCGCTTCGTTCTCGTAGTCAATGGTGGTGAAAATCACATGTTCAGATTCAGCATTTGGACTGAAATTTACGAAATTACCATCGTTATCAAAGCTGTAGTCAATAATATCTCTAGGATCTTGATTTGAAACAAATTCATCTCCAATTGCAAAGCCTGCCACTGTTTGTGGGATTGATAAATTACCATCGGGATCTTTGGTAGTTACATTAAATTCATAACTTTCTTCCCCTAATTCAGATAATATAGCAGCATAAATTTCTTCATCGTTATTAATATCTAACGTTTGTGTTGTACCATTAAATTCTATAATAATTTGATTTGAATTTCCAAGAAATTGGGTATAACCCTCTAACTGAGCTCTGTAATATCCAGGTCTAATGGTTAAGGTGTCTAAACGTCCTGCATAGATAGTTTCTCCATTTAGATACTGCTCATGAATGGACTCTATATCACCACAACGCAGGAAAATTAGCGATAATCCAAATAAAAAAAGCAACAAATAAGGTTTAGTTTTAAATATTTTCATCATTTAATATATATTATTCAACGAGACTTCCCCAAAATGAAAGTTCTCCAATTACCGATACCATTTGGTTATTCCAAGATTCTAAGTTTACAAATCGTATGTATTTAATGTTGTATTGTTGTGCGTTAAAATCAAAAACGAAATCCTCTCCATTATCTTGAAATAAATAATCTTCTTCAGTGTTTGAACCTGGGGGTAATCCTGAGGGCTTAAAAGATTCAAATTCACCTAAAAGTATCCAGCCATCCCCAGGGTTTGAAGGGCTGTAAATTGGTAAATTATCTAGATTCTCTCGGCCATATATTTGAAACCTCTTTGGATTCCCATGTTTATATAATTCTGTTCCGCCTCGCTGGTACAATTTGAATCGATTTAATTTAACAGTTTGTCCCAAATTAATAGTTAACTGGTGCGGAAGGGCTAAAAAATTGGTGTGTCCACAGTTCCATTGACTGCTCCATGATCCATCCCACATTTGATTTGCAGAGAAACCATACTCACTGAAGCTTTCATCTCCAGGCATTGGTTGAACGGAAAAATAGCCTTTATCCAAAAACACATCCTGCAATGGAGTAGTTTCTAATGATTTTGTTATGGTTTGATTACCCCAACGATCTTCAACATAAATAATAAAAGTTGTCGGAATGGGGTCGTATCCTCTAAAGCTATAAGAACTATTCGCTTGGCTAGTATAAAAAGACTCTTTAAATACTTGGTTACCATCTAGGTCTAAAATAGACATATTAAGTGAAACTTCAGCTCTAGTAGGGTTTATATAAGATATATTAATTCCTCCAAAATCTTGAGTTCCTTCAATAGATTCCAATATGGCATGTATTGGTGCTTCTAAAGGAGAAATTGTGGTGGTAACTGCTACTGATTCATTATCTCCTGTATCTATAGCAGTAACGTCTACGGAATAGTCCCCAGACTGTCCAAAACCAATAATATTTAAAGTATCTATAACCGAAGAAACTATTACTTGCTTTGAAATGCCATTTTCGTCATTGTAGGCACCTCTTATGTATAACAAGTCTTGGTCAGTTGGTGGAGTAAATCTAATAATAGCCCCGCCTGGTGTGTTTTCAACAGAGTTAATTATCACAGCATCGGGTGGAATTCCGTCAGATCCATAAGCAGTGCGTTCCTCTTCAGTACATCCCAAAATTAAGAATATACATGTTAGTGAATAGCCTAAGTAAATATTTATTTTTTCCATTTTCTGTTTAATAATATTTGTTGTTTTTACCATCCTGGATTCTGAATTAAGTTAGGGTTTCTTAGCAACTCTGTTTGGCTAATAGGCCACAAATAGTCTTTGGTTAAGTAGTTTCTATAAAATATATTTTCAACTTCATAAAAGCCTTCGACATCAGGCTTAAATATATTCCAACCTCTTATAGGTTTGCTAAAATATTCACCTGCTAGTTTCCAGCGTCTTAAATCCCAATAGCGATGTCCTTCAAGTGCTAGTTCAATCATTCTTTCTTGATGTATAATCTCTCTCATTCCATCCTTAGTGATTGGTTTGCTAGGGTTCGAAGAGTGCGTTTGCCATGTGCTAACCAAGTCACCTCCTATATCCAATCCAGCCCTGTCTCTTACTTTTTGAATGTATTCATAAACATCAGCATCAGGAGCTGATTTTGTTTCGTTAGAAGCTTCAGCATACATTAAATATAAATCGGAGAGTCTGATGATAGGAAATGAATAACCATTTATAAAAGAACCTTCAAGTGAAATTATATTTTCATAGTGCACTAATTTTTTTGCGAAGTAACCCGTAATTGAATAAATTTCAAATCCTTGTTTTCCAGAAGGAGCACCTGATTTTGCATTTAAATGCGGAATATTATTTATGTTTTCGGTCTCTAACGAAAACCACTTACCACCATCAAATCCTAAAGTAGAATAAAATCGCGGCTCTCTAAAGGTATGGAGTTTTGCTGTGTCATAATTGTTTTCTATGTAAAACTCGTGATAATTCTCGTTGTTAGCATCTAATAGGGGTGTTTGAATAACATCAAATCGATTCCCATAATCCCAGGAAACGTCTTCATCAATTGGCACTCCATTGCGGGTGTAGAAGGTTTCTACCATATTTAATGTAGGAGCGTGTGATTTTTTTGTGTAACCGAATAATGCAGAGTGATCTGAGGTCCACCTTGGTTGACACCATTGTTGCAATTCACCTGTCCAATCTGCTGAAAATGCCCATATTATTTCAGAATTATAAGGGTCGGTAATTGCTGCCCTGAGGCTTAGTTCTTGCGTTATCTGGTCATTTACCCCACCAATTATAGGCAGTTGTTGATTAAATTGATATAAGGAATGTCCATTAGCTTCGGCGCTTTCAATGGCCTCTAACAGTGCATCTTTTGCTAAGACCCATTTTTGAGGGTCATAGGATTGGTTCACTAAACTATTTCCTTGATTATCAATCAGGCTGCTAAAATCCGAGTTTCCATTAAAAATTGGGCTAGCACTAAGCATTAAAATTTTAGCCTTTAGTGCTTTTGCTATTGGCATTGTAATCCTCCCCTGTTCTGTGTAGATATAATTTATCAAACCAGGTAAATTATTGGCTTCTATAACCTCATCCAATAGTTCAGTTAGATACGTTACAACTTCGTCAATAGATGCTCTGTAGACATTCGTCTCAGAAGAAGGAGCACTAACAGAAATATTAGTGTCTACTATTGGAATTGGACCATACATTTGCATGAGCCAAAAATGATAAAATGCTTTTAGAACTTTAACTTCATCAAGCCAGCGGATTCGCTCTTGTTCTTCTAGTCCGGGAACAGTTACTAAATTTTCTAAAAATATATTACAGTCTCTTAAAGCAATGAATAGACTGCGTGGAGCCCCTCGTCCGCCTTCCCAATAATTTAAATATGGACTGGAAGAGTTTTGCATGCCTTTAGCTACGCGAAAACTTGTTTCATTGTTCATATAAAAATCGTTTTCGGCATAATACCATACTTCGTCTCCTGCTAGCATGGAAAAATTTTGCTCCACATGCGCATGTTCTGGGATATAGTTGTAACAAGTTGCAAGAAAGTTTTCTGCGGTGGATCGCGTATTAAAGGCTAAATCAATAGTTGCAATATTATCTGGAACAACATCAAGATAGTCTTTTTGACAAGAGGTAAAAGTTAAAATGAAAATTATAAACGTTTTTCTCATATTAAGTGATTAAAAATTTAAATTTATACCAATATTAGCTCCTTGCTGTATTGGATACCCAAGTCCGTTACCGCCCATTTCCACATCCCATAATTTAAACTTACTAAAAGTGAGTAAGTTTGAACCTGTAATATAAATCCTTGCAGAGGATAAATTAACTCGTGAAGCTAAACGATCTGGAACTGAATAGCCAAATTCAACAGATTTTAGCCTTAGAAAAGATCCGTCTCTAAGCCACCAGGTACTATTGCGATTATTATTATCTACTAGTTGGTCTGACAGTCGTGGCCATGCCGCATAAAGGTTCCTGTCGTTTTCTGACCAATGGTTGTTAGCCCATGCGTTCAAGAGTGCATTATTTCCGATAGCACTTCCGCTAGTATCAATAAATGGCGATGTATTATACGCATCTATAAAAAATGAAGAGTTAAGAGATCCTTGAAAAAAGAACGATAAATCAAAACTTTTATACGAACTAGAGATGCCAAAACCACAAATTATTTCAGGTGTTGTTGGGTACCCAATTGCAACTTCGTCATTGATATCTATAACTCCGTCATTATTAATGTCTTTATATTTTATGTCTCCTGCCATATAGTCTCCAAAAGTTTGTAATGGAGAATTTGCAATATCAGCTTCGTCAATAAATAAACGCTCAGCTATATACCCAAAAGGTTGAGATAAATTAAGTCCAATTCTTGAGCGCCAAGGCAAACCTGCGTTTCTATAATCTAATTCTTCGTAAACTTCGTATTTACTAGTAGCAAAAGAAAAGTTAGCTCTTGCAGATACAAAAAGATTTTCACTGAGACTGTCCTTATAATCAACAGTAAATTCAAAACCCCTAGAGGAGGCTTCTCCTACATTTGCTCTTAAGGGTGCTTGTAATCCCATAGACGCGGGTATTTGAGCTCTGTCCATTAAAATATTAGAACGGTATTCTGTAAAATAATCAGCTTGGATATCTATAACTCCAAATAAACCTAACTCAAGGCCAACATTTAACATACTTGCTTTTTCCCAGGTAATTTTATCATTTGCATAGCGATCAATACTGACCCCATTTGTATAAGTACCGAATTCTTGCCCAAAATTAGAACCAAATCCGCCATTGTTTAGGTTGACTTGAGAAATATAGAAAAAACGATCATCGGCACTTCCAATTTGATCATTTCCAACAAGTCCGTAGGTTCCTTTAAATTTTAACTTAGTTATGGCATTTGAAATTGGTTCCATAAATTTCTCATTTGACACATACCATCCAAGTCCAAATGAAGGGAAAAACCCAAACCGTTCTGACTTAGCAAATCGTTCTGAACCATTATACCCAAAATTAAACTCAGTGAAATATTTATCATCAAAAGCATAGGTAAATCTTCCTGAAAGCCCAATATTCCTGTAGGGCAATGAGCTTTGAAGATTTCCAGCATTGGCATATTTAAGCTCTCTTAAAATTCCAATTAACATTCCAGACAGTTCATGTTTCTCATTCAATGTTTTCTTGTAGTTTATTGAGCCTTCAAAGTAAGTGGAATTTGTTATGATTTTAGTACCCTCATTGTATTCTAAATATTCAGTTCCTTGGTCTGGGTTTAATGCCACTAAGGTGTATTGATCACTTTGAAAATCATAGTTTCCGAGCGAGTAATAAAATGGATTATAACGTCTTTCTAGATTATAAAAAGAATAGCGTGACGTATTTGCTAGTAATCTGGCCGTTAGCCCATCTGTTAAAAAATCTAAGTTTTGCTTAACTTCAACTGTTGCTAAAAAGTTGTTGTAACTCTCATCTTTATAACCTCTCATCAAGTCTGCATATGGATTTAAGTAATCTCCAAATTGACCTGCATTTCCAAAAAGCACATGAGATGAGTTTTGAAACTGTAAGTCTGGCTCATAAAATTTAGGATACAAAACAGGATTTGCTTGCATTGCCTTTCTGTATGTTGCTTCTCCACCATCTATCGGTCCAATATAATCATCAAAATTTCCATTAAATTTTAGAGCTACTTCTGTGGTTGGGGTTAGATTAACATTAATGTTAGATCTCAACGAAATACGTTTAAAATTAATATTGTTATTAAAATTATTTCGAGGGTCAACCTTTAAATTTCCGTTATCTGTATTTACAGTAGTTGCTAAGTAATACTTGGCAATTTTACCACCACCACTTATATTGAAGTTAAATCTACTATTTAAAGTATAATCTTCAAGTAATTCATCAAACCAATCCACAGTTGGATAGGCCATTTTATTTCTGTTAGGATCTTTCGATATTAATATTTTTTCTAAAGAATATATTCTACCTCCTAATGCATTTCTAGTAACTAAAGCTTCGTTATGTAGTGTCATGTATGTGATTGGGTCGGCTATTTCAAGAGATCGTGTTGGAGCAGAATATGATTTCTCGTAACGTACATTAACTTTAACCACTCCTTCTTTTCCAACTTTTGTGGTTACCAAAATAACGCCATTTGCTCCCCTTGCTCCATATAGTGATGTAGCAGTTGCATCTTTCATTATAGAAAAACTAGCAATATCATCTGGTTGCAATCGAGCTAAATCTGTAGAGGTTGTTTCTATGCCGTCTATAAGAATCAGTGGAGATCTTGCATATCCAAAGGTACTAACACCTCTAATAAAGAATTCAGCATTGTCTCTTCCTGGTTCTCCACTTCTTTGGTAAGCTATTACTCCTGCGACGCGCCCCGCTAATGCAGTTGTTAAATTACTTGAAGAAGTTTTAAGTTCTGTAGGCTCTATCGATGTTACTGCTGCTATAACACTCGATTTTTTTTGTTTCCCATAAGCGACTACTGTAACCTCTTCAAGAGATGAGAGATCTTCCAGTAATATAATTTTTAAAATAGTTTCTGTTGTAATTTTGACGATTTGTGTTTCATAGCCAACATAACTAAATGTTAAAGTAGAATTTGGAGTGATCAAGATTGAGAAGTTTCCATCAAAGTCTGATATAGCACCATTACGTGAGTTGCTTTCTTCTAGGATATTTACTCCGGCTATAGGAATATTGTTTATATCAATGATGTTTCCCGATATCAATTGATTTTGTTGAGCAAAAAGACTTACAAATACAAACAGAAATAAAAATGTTATATGTTTTTTGGTAAAATGTAATAAAAATTGAATAATCATTAAAAGGGAATTGTTTAAAAGTTTGAATGGTTATTTGTAAATATAGTTAATAGAATCGTATATTTTTTGAGAAATCTCTTTATATTACGTTAATTAAATAGTAATTAATTAAAAAATCCCAAAATTAATCAGCTATTAATCGACACTTAACCAAGCTATTAATTGTTGTATGGTATATTTATACAATTAAAAAATATAAAGCTCTGCATCGGTTTATATTCAATTTCGGGATCAGGTATTCTAAATGTACTAAACTATTTTGCTCTTCTTTATTATCTTTTAAGATCAACTATAATTTGCGATAGTCGCAAATATCTAACCAAAAATAACTTATGAAAAAAATTACATTTCAAAGAAAACAAAGGGTTGTTAAAAGGGTTTTTCTTCTTTTAACAATAGCATTTATTTCTGACCTAAGTGCACAGACCGCTATGCTCACTGTGGGAGCTAGTGGTGCTTTAACCATTAACAGTGAAGGGACTCTTAATGTCTCTGGATTGGAATTAAAACCAAGTACCAATTATACTATTAATGAAACACAAATTTCAAAAGAGTTAACAGCTGTATCATTAAGTGATACACAATCTATGAAGAAAGTTTACACACTAGATACTGACATAGAAAACTTTCTAGGAACTATCTCCTACAACTATGTCGATAGTGAGATGAATAACCTAACGCACGATGCATCTATGTATGTTTACGATTCGACAAGTTCGGAATGGTCCGAGTATTTAGATACTAATTCAGCAGATTACATAGTAACTAGTACATTTACATCTCCCCTTCAAATAAATCAGATTACAGTAGGGGCTCTAAATAGTTTGTCTGTTGATGATGCGATAGCTATGGCTATTAAAATTTATCCAAACCCATCTTCTTCACTCATTAACATAGACTACTCGGGAGATTTACAACTAACCTTATTTAATGTTTTAGGACAACAAGTGTTAAAGTCTAGTTCTAAAACAATCAATATTTCAAACTTAGAACCAGGGACTTACATACTAAGTGCTAAAGATTCAAAAAATACTATTAATAACTTTAAAATAATAAAACGATGAAAAATCAAATAAAATTCACTTTAATACTTGCTATTGCATTTACATTTAATTATTCTTTCTCTCAACTTGCAGATGCAGAAAAAAAATCAGCCCTTGTTTATGTAGAGAATGGTGCTAATGAAACCCAAAATGGAAGAATGTATCGATCATCTGGTC